>Ga0163209_1000029_pt1 | contig 53961 bp, 56 predicted proteins | sample Kivu_160m_FD_113538 | JGI IMG/M metagenome (GOLD analysis project Ga0163209, IMG submission 113538) | Freshwater microbial communities from Lake Kivu, Western Province, Rwanda to study Microbial Dark Matter (Phase II) - Kivu_160m | ecosystem: Environmental > Aquatic > Freshwater > Lake ...
CTCCGTGGTAGTGCCGAGCATGGAGGGCACCCGGCCGATCCTTATTGAAATCCAGGCACTCGTCAATCCGACAAATTTTGGCATGCCGAGACGAACCGCCATCGGGGTCGATCCCAACCGGGTATCCCTCCTGGTTGCCGTCATGGACAAAGTCTGCGGGTTACACCTCAGCGATCATGACATCTTTATCAACGTGGCCGGCGGTATCAAGGTCAATGAACCGGCCATCGATCTGGGGATTGTATCCGCCATGGCCTCGAGTTTTCTGGACAGGCCCATTAATGCGGGAATTGCCGTTTTCGGCGAAGTAGGTCTCACCGGTGAGATAAGAGGGATATCCCAGATGGAAACGCGGATCAAAGAGGCCGCCCGGATGGGGTTCACCCGCTGCATTCTCCCCAGGACCTTCTCAAAGGTCGGTTCCGTGGAAAAGAAGATGGCGCTCATAAGGATCAATAGCGTAAAAGAATTACTGGAGCATCTTTTTTAGAGGCAGATGGATATGAAGAAAAATATTCTGGTTGTCGATGATGAGAAGGATATCGTCGATCTCATCACATACAATCTTGAAAAGGAAGGGTTTGCAGCAATCAAGGCCTATGATGGCGAGACTGCTCTTGATCTGGTAAAAACAAAAAAGCCCGACCTGCTCATCCTTGATTTGATGCTTCCCGGCGTCCGGGGGTTGGATGTATGCCGGTTCATTCGAAAAAATCAGGACACGGAAACCCTGCCTATTATCATGCTGACGGCGCGATCCGATCAGACGGACAAGATTCTGGGATTGGAAATAGGGGCGGATGATTACATCACCAAGCCTTTCAATGTCAGAGAACTGATCGCCAGAGTGCGTGCGGTTCTCCGAAGGTGGGACGAGCGTTCCCTGACCACTAAAACAGAGGCATTTAATTTTAAGGGTCTCCATATGAATTACGAGACCTATGAGGTTATCGTGGACGGCAAGCAGATCGAATTGGGTCCGACGGAAATCAAACTGCTCCGTTTTCTGACACAGCATCCCGGACGGGTTTATACCCGGGATCAACTCCTCGATTACGTCTGGGGGGATGAAACATTTGTGGAACCGAGGACGGTGGACGTGCATGTCAGCCGTCTTCGCGCTGCTATTGAAAAGGACAAAGAAAATCCACAATATATACTTACCGTCAGAGGCATTGGCTATAAATTTGCCGTATGAACACCTCTTCAGGGTGCACATGGCTGTCACTTTTTCAGAAAGGTCTTATTGATTTTTTTCTGACAAATTCACTGATTCTTCACGATCCTGTCATCAAACTGTAACAATTAGCGGGTAATGTCTGCCCCAGTGTCGTTTGCCGGTTTCGCTCAACGTGCCATGAACATGAGCATGTCCCCTTGACGCTCCCGATTCTTTTTCATCGAAAGGAGAATAACTGTGGGTAAAATAAAGGTGCTATTTGTTTGCATCCATAACAGCGCCCGGAGCCAGATGGCAGAGGCGTGGCTGAATCATCTCTGCGGTGACCGGTTTGAAGCGCACAGTGCCGGTCTGGAACCGGGATCTCTGAACCCCCTTGTTGTTCAGGTGATGAAGGAAGCGGGGATTGATATCTCACACAATAAGACGAAATCGGTCTTTGATTTTTTCAAGGCAGGAGACATCTTTTCTTACGTGATTACGGTGTGTGATGAATCGAGCGCTGAGAAATGCCCCGTTTTCCCCGGTGTAGCCAATCGCCTCCACTGGAGTTTCCATGATCCGTCAACCTTGACAGGATCCCAGGAAGAGAAAGTGGCAGCCATACGGAAGATCCGGGATGATATTAAAAATGCCATTATGAAATGGTGCGCCTCTTTGGAATAATGTCCTTGTTATGAAGGAAAAACCTGTATGGATAATTACCCACTGGTCACCGTTATCGCCATCGTTTTCATCGCCCTCATCTTTGACTTCATTAACGGTTTTCATGACTCTGCAAATTCCATCGCCACAGTTGTTTCAACTCGTGTATTGAGTCCAAAATACGCCGTCATTTGGGCAGCCTTTTTCAACTTTGTGGCTGTCTTTTTTATCGGCGTTCAGGTGGCAAAGACAGTCGGTACGGGAATTATTAACCCCGCCATTGTGGATAACAGGCTTATCTTATCCGCTCTTGGGGGAGCCATCACCTGGAATCTCATCACGTGGTGGCTGGGTCTGCCCAGCAGTTCTTCCCATGCCCTGATAGGCGGCCTCATCGGAGCGGGTCTCGTGAAAGGGGGAACGAAGGTGCTGGTCTGGAAGGGCATCATTAAAACAGCGAGTTTTATTGTTCTTTCCCCCGTCATCGGCCTGAGCCTCGGATTACTGTTAATGGTCGTGACGTTGAATTTCTCCCGGTGGACGACGGTGGCGGGAGCGGACAGTATATTCAGAAAGTTCCAGTTGTTTTCTGCCGCCATTTTCAGCCTCAGCCATGGTATGAACGATGCGCAGAAAACCATGGGGATCATTGCCGTTGTTCTGTTCAGCAGCGGCTATCTGGGATCAACGTTTTATATTCCTTACTGGGTTGAGTTTGCCTGTTATCTTGTTATCGCGTTGGGGACGATGATGGGAGGCTGGCGGATTGTCAAGACCATGGGAACGAAGATCACGAAACTTCAGCCCATGGGAGGGTTTTGTGCAGAGACTGCGGCTGCCATCTCCATTATTGGCGCTACGGCGGCAGGCATTCCCGTTAGCACGACCCATACGATAACAGGCGCCATTATGGGAGTGGGCGCCACGAAACGGCTGACGGCCGTCCGATGGGGTGTTGCAGGAAATATCATCTGGGCCTGGGTATTAACCATACCCATATCGGCATTTATTTCAGCGGCCATATATTTTACTTTGATCGCTCTATAGTCAATTCTTATGTGCTATTTTTTAATGATGAAGGATTTCATCCTGATTTTATATTGAGATTTCAGTCAATTTGAATTATTTTTTTCTTGGTAAATTTTAAAAAGGAGAGTTATCCAATGAAACACTTCTTGAAAGTATTTGCATCATATTTGCTTCTGGTTCTTCTGGCGATTGCCGTCCTGGATTTTTTTCTTACACCGAAGATCTGCGACATTATTACCAATAGCATCGAGAATGAGATGTTCGGCGTCGCAGAGGTCACGACGCTTATGCCCCGCGAGAGCCTTGAAAAGAAGGTTCCGGAAATCGCCAAAAAGTTAAATGTGCGGGTGACGCTCATCGATCCAGCCGGCGGGGTTATAACGGATTCACAGGCGGATGGGAAAAAGATGGATAATCACCTGGACCGTCCAGAAATTCAGCAAGCCAAAAAAGAAGGACAGGGGAAAGCCACACGATTCAGTGTAACCCGTCAGGAAAGCATGCTCTATGTTGCCCTTCCTATTAAAGAGAATGCAGAGATCAAGGGTTATATCCGGTTGGCTCGCCCACTGGTAGAGGTAAAGAAGTCGCTCGAACATCTCTATCAGGTCATCTACCTGACCCTGTTCATCATTCTTATTCCGTCACTCATTCTTGCCGTTTTATTTTCCAGGAATATCGCGTCGCGATTCACGCCCGTGGAAAAATCTCTTGAAAAGAATCTATAGGAACGGCGGATATAACTGTATAAATCATTTTTTTCAGCCGGTCGTCAGGTTTTAACAATTCTGTCATCAAGCTGTAACATTTATCCTTTATGATGTAAGAAAAAACGAGGAGGAAAAAAATGAGAAAATTATTAAAACAATTGTTATTGGGTTCATTGTGCCTGTTGTTCAGCGCGGGTGCGGCCTTTGCGGAGAGCATTGTCATCAAGGGTTCGACAACTGTGCTTCCTATTGCACAGGCGGCCCTGGAGGCTTATATGAAGGCGCATCCCGGAGTGAATGTTTCCCTGTCCGGTGGAGGTTCCGGTGATGGAATCAAAGCGATGATAGACAAATCGACAGATATTGCCACTTCTTCAAGGGAAATAAAAGCCAAGGAAGTGGAGCTTGCAAAAAGTAAAGGTGTTAATCCTGTCGCTCATGCGGTTGCCATTGACGCACTGACGCCCATTGTCCATCCAAAAAACAGGATAAACGGGTTGACGATTGACCAGTTGAGCCAGATCTATCAGGGAAAGATAAAAAACTGGAAGGAAGTCGGGGGGGATGATTTGCAGATTGTCGTTGTATCCAGAGACAGCAGTTCCGGCACCTTTGAATCATGGGGACATCTGGTTCTCAATAATGCCAGGGTAACGCCAAAAGCCCAGTTGCAGGCATCAAGCGGAGCTGTCGTCCAGGCGGTCTCCAAAAACCGTTATGCCATCAGTTATGTCGGTATAGGATACCTTAACAAATCAGTCAAACCACTGACTGTAAATGGCGTTCAGGCCTCTGCAAAGACCGCCCTTGCCGGGGAGTACCCCATAGCAAGGCCTCTTTACCTGTATACAAACGGGCATCCCACCGGCGAAGTGTCCCGTTTCATTAAATTCGTGTTGAGCCCTGCCGGGCAGAAAATTGTCGCCAGGGCGGGGTTCGTTCCTGTAACGGGCGAGGTCAGGGAAAAACCGTCCAAGAAGGGTAAAAAATAATTACGCCATGTCCAGACAGCAGAAAGAAGCCATCATCAAGGGTATTTTCGCCGTTTTTGCATTTGTCTCTGTGCTCATCCTGGCGCTCATCGTTGTCTTTCTGTTCCGTGAAGGAATTCCGATATTCAAGGAAGTATCCGTTACGGCTTTCATATTTGGGAAGGAATGGTATCCCACATATGACCCTCCCTCCTACGGCATATGGCCCCTGATCATTGGTTCTGTGGTGGTCACCTTATTTTCCTGTCTGATTGCCGTGCCTCTGGGGGTTCTTGCTGCCGTCTATATTTCTGAAATTGCTCCGACATCGGTTAAAGACATTGCCAAATCCACTATTGAACTTCTGGCGGGAATTCCTTCCGTCGTCCTCGGTTTCTTCGGCATGGTCGTCATTGCTCCCTGGCTTCAGGAAACCTTTGACCTGCCGACGGGTCTCAACATTGTGAATGCTTCGGTCATTCTGGCGATCATGGCAATACCTACAATTTCGAGTATTTCGGAGGACGCCCTTTATGCCGTGCCGCAGGAGTTCAAGGAGGCATCGTATGCTCTGGGTGCAACGAAAACTGAAACCATTACGAAGGTTATTATACCGGCCGCCCTTTCAGGGATATCTACGGCTGTTATCCTCGGCATGGCCAGGGCCATAGGCGAGACGATGGTCGTATTGATGGTGGCCGGAGGTGCGGCTGCGATTCCCGAGAGCATATTCGACTCTGTGAGACCCATGCCGGCGAGCATAGCCGCTGAGATGGGAGAAGCGCCATTCGGAGGCGGACATTATCATGCCCTTTTCGCAACGGGCATCATTCTGTTTCTTATGACGCTCATATTTAATCTTATTGCCGACTATATTTCCCATAAATTCAGGGAAGAGGGATCGGCATCACTATAACGTGCGGAGCACGGTTTGCAAACGCTTACCTCCCGCTCAATGCCGTTTTGGTATAAAGTAAATATGCAGAATATTCAGGAAGCATCAAAGAGATGGCGGCGTCTCAAGGGAAAGGCGTTTTTTGCCGTCGTTCGTTTATCCGCACTGACGATTGCCCTGGCTCTCGGCGGCCTCATCTTTTATATCGTTGTGAATGGACTGCCTGCCATCAGTTGGGATTTTCTCACTCTCCCACCGACTGATTCCATGACAAAAGGTGGGATCATGCCGGCGATCCTGGGGACGTTTTATCTGACTGTCGGCGCCATTTCAGTTTCCCTGCCCCTCGGTATGCTATCTGCGATCTATATGACGGAATATGCAAAGCAGGGGAAATTCGTCCGTCTGGTTCGTATCGGGGTGAGTTGTCTGGCAGGGGTTCCTTCTGTCGTATTCGGTCTTTTCGGTCTGGGGTTTTTTGTGGTTTTTCTTCAATTCGGGTCATGCATTCTTTCCGGAGCCCTGACCCTTGGCATCCTTATATTGCCCACGGTCATCGGGGCATCGGAAGAGGCTTTAAAATCGGTTCCACAAACCTTCCGGGAAGCGTCGCTGGCTCTCGGCGTGTCCAAGTGGCAAACCATCTATAAGATTGTTCTACCGGCGGCGTTGCCCGGTATCCTCACCGGGTCGATTTTAGGTATTGGTCGCGCTGCGGGCGAAACAGCCCCGATCATGTTTACGGCAGCGGCTTTTTTCACTGCGAAGCTTCCCGGTTCCATTTTTGATGAAGTCATGGCTCTTCCATACCACGTCTACGTTCTGGCCACCGCAGGGACTCAGATCGAGCAGACACGGCCCATTCAATACGGAACGGTGCTGGTGCTTGTTGGTCTGGTTCTGGGAGTTGATCTCATCGCAATCGCAATCCGAAGCGCCATGAGAAAGAAAAAAAGGTGGTAATGATGGAAGATAACCCTATAATCAGTGTCAGGAATGTAAATTTCTTCTATGGTCAGTTCAAGGCGCTGACCGATGTTACCATGGATTTTGAAAGAAACAGGGTGACTGCTCTCATCGGACCGTCGGGCTGCGGCAAATCAACGGTGTTACGGTTACTCAATCGCATGAATGACCTGATTGACGGAACCAGGGTAGAGGGGGAAATCCTTTTTGAAGGGGAAAATATCTATGGTCCCGATGTTGATCCTGTAGATATCCGTAGAAAAATCGGCATGGTTTTCCAGAAGCCGAATCCCTTTCCCAAGTCAATTTTCAACAATATCGCCTATGCACCGAAACTTGCGGGCATTACCAGCAGGAGTGAACTGGAATTTCTTGTCGAAGAAAGCCTGAAACAGGCGGTATTATGGGATGAGGTGAAAGACATTCTGGATAAATCCGCCATGACCCTGTCGGGCGGGCAGCAGCAGCGACTCTGTATAGCGAGGGCGCTGGCCGTGAAGCCCGATGTCCTCCTCATGGACGAACCGACCTCGGCGCTGGATCCAATTTCAACGGCAAAGATTGAAGAACTCATCGACGAATTAAAAAGGAAATATACCATCGTCATTGTAACGCATAATATGCAGCAGGCGGCCCGTGTTTCGGAGAAAACGGCTTTCTTTTATATAGGCAGGATAATAGAGTACAACATAACGGAAAAGATTTTCACCAACCCCGACGTAAAACAAACAGAAGATTATATTACCGGTCGATTCGGTTAAAAGAAGGGTGAAACATGGAAGAAAAACGGCATAGCAGCAAGGAATATGAGCGGGAGCTTCACGAAATTAAAGAGGGTCTCCTTTACCAGGGCGCCCTGGTAGAAAAGGCGATAGCAGAGGCGATAAAAGCGCTTCTCAACAGGGACTCGGAGCTGGCTCGCGGGGTTATATGCGATGATAATGAGATAGACCGGCTTGATATCGAAATCGAAGAAAAATGTATCCGTGTTCTGGCTTTGAGACAACCGGCCGCACGGGATTTGAGATTTATCACGACCGCCATCAAGATCAACGGCCACCTGGAACGAATCGGGGATATGGCGGTCAATATCGCGGAGAAAGCGATCATTTTGAATAAAGAACCGCAGATGAAGCCCTATATAGACATTCCCCGTATGGCTGAAATTGCGCAGGGAATGATACGGGAAAGCCTCGATTCTCTGGTTCATGAGAATGTCGATCTGGCGACGAAAGTCAGGATGGACGATGAGACGATAGATGACCTCAATGACCAGATATTCAGAGAACTTCTTACCTATATGATGGAAGATGTCCGGACGATTCACAGGGCGCTGATCATTTCCCATGTGTCCAAGAGTCTCGAGAGGATTGCCGACCACGCGGTGGGTATTGCCGACATGGTGGTATATATGGTCACGGGAAAAAGCGTCAGACACGGCCCACCGTGCGAACCCGAGGAGAAAACGTAAGCGTGAAAAGCAGTCTCTTCTATAAAGTTTTCGGTAGTTTTGTTGCAATCATGATCCTGTCCATTGCAGCCATGGGTCTTCTTGTAGCGGGAGAACTGAAAAATGGACTGATGCGGGGGATCAGGGATGATCTGATGACGCAAGCACGCGTTATGGCGATGTTGCCGGATAATGAACTTGAGAAAAGGATAACCGAACTGGCCGAGATATCCAAAATCAGGGTAACCCTTGTGGATGCTTCCGGAAAGGTGATCGCGGATTCAGAAAAAAAAATGACGGCGATGGACAGTCATCTGCACCGGTCAGAAATAGAGGAAGCGAGGATTAAGGGACAGGGGGAAGCGATCCGCTTTAGTCGAACACTGAATATCGATATGTTCTATGTTGCCTATCCTCTGCAGGATGGATCTCAGATAAGAGGCTATATCCGGCTGGCTCGTCCTCTTTTTGAGGTAAAAAAAATCATTGATCAGTTATATAGCACGATATTCTGGTCCATCCTGATTATTGTCATTCCGTCTGTGTTTTTGGCCTTCATGTTTTCCAGGAGATTTTCATCGCCTGTTCGTAAAATCAGCTCGTACACTCAGAAAATATGCGATGGCGAAAACCCCGGTACGCTTCTGGTAGAATCAGACGACGAGATCGGGCAACTGGCAAAAAATATCAACTGCATGGTTGAGCAATATAAGGAAAAAGTCAGGTATGCAGATGAGGAGAGGGGGAAGCTGGAGTCCGCCTTTGCCGGCATGATCGAAGGGGTGGTCGTTCTTGATGGTCAAAACCGCATAGAATCGATGAACAAAGGGATGGAAGATATCATGGCCCCGCATTTTCCGGCCGATGTCGTCGGGAAGACGCCTCTTGAGACATTCAGAAATCTTGATTTGCAAAACGCTCTGGAAATATTCAGTGAAACGAAAAGCCCGGTTTCGCGGGAGGTATTTCTTGACGACGGAAACACGATTGTTTTAACTGTCAGTATCTCGGCCATTCATGGACTGCCGGGAAACGAAGGAAAAACGATGATGGTCTTCCATGATATGACCCGGCTTAAGCGACTGGAGAGAATGCGGGAAGATTTTGTTGCCAATGTGACCCATGAAATAAAGACCCCGCTTACCGCCATTATCGGGTTCATTGAAACCCTTCAGGACGGGGCCATTGAAGAGAGCCGGACGGCGAAAACGTTTCTCAACACCATTGATGAGAACGCCCGTCGTCTTAACCGTCTCGTGGACGACCTCCTGACCCTTTCTAATATTGAATTGGGTGAGATGACGTTGCGCCTTGAAGGGGTTTCTGTCGGTGAGGTTGTTGATCAAGTCCTGCCCATTTTCGAGGGCAGGGCTCAGGATAAAAACCTGAAGATCGACAAAAACCTTCCCGAACGCCTTTCTATGATTCACGCGGACAGGGACCGGGTGGCGCAGGTTCTTCTGAATGTTATCGACAACGCCGTTAAATTTACGCCCGATGGGGGAATTGTGACCATTAAGGCATATGAAGAAGGTAGGGATTCTGTGGTCATCCAGGTGGTGGATACCGGCGTCGGAATACCAAAAAGCGAAATACCGAGATTGGGGGAACGCTTCTATCGTGTGGACAAGACGCGATCAAGAGAATTGGGGGGCACCGGCCTGGGACTGTCGATTGTAAAACATCTGATGCGAGCCCATAAGGGAAAAATGGAAATCGAAAGCAAAATGGGTGTGGGCACGACTTTTTCTCTTCATTTTACATCATATACAAGTCAAAAATAGGGGGAAATTACTTTTTTTGAGAGGGAAAGTGGGCTTTTTCCTTTAAAAAGTGGCCTGCCCCTGTTTTTTATCACTTGACATGGTGGAATTGATGTATATTTTATGGCCTGATCCGCGGAGGGATAATATTGTCTTTTAATATTAAAATATAATGAAGAAAGGAGAGGTTAGCAGCATGAAGATCAGACCATTACAGGATAGGGTGATTATCAAACGGTTGGAGGAAGAGGAAAAGACAAAGGGTGGAATCATCATCCCCGATACAGCCAAAGAAAAACCTATCGAAGGTGAAGTCGTCGCCGTGGGCAAGGGAAAAACAACGGAAGACGGGAAGTTGATCAAACTTGACGTCAAAGCCGGTGACCGGGTTCTCTTCAGCAAATATGCGGGTACGGAAGTGAAAATTGACGGCGTGGAACATCTCATCATGAGAGAAGATGATATTTTGGGAATTATTGAAAAGAAATGACGATAAGGAGGATATAGTTAGATGGGAGCAAAGATACTTCAGTATGATGAAGAGGCAAGAAAATCAATTCTCAAGGGCGTAAACACCCTTGCGGATGCGGTCAAGGTAACCCTTGGTCCGAAGGGGAGAAACGTTATTCTGGACAAGAGCTTTGGTGCTCCCACGGTAACGAAGGACGGTGTGACCGTGGCCAAGGAAATCGAACTGGAAGACAAATTTGAAAACATGGGCGCCCAGATGGTAAAGGAAGTGGCCAGCAAGACAAGTGACGTGGCCGGTGACGGAACAACAACGGCTACCATTCTTGCCCAGGCCATTTACAGGGAAGGCGCAAAGACCGTTGCCGCAGGCAGCAATCCGATGGATCTCAAGAGAGGGATTGAAAAGGCCGTTGCGGTTGTCGTTAGTGAATTGAAGAAACTCAGCAAGCCTACGAAAGACCAGAAAGAAATTGCCCAGGTTGGAACCATTTCAGCCAATAATGACGAAGCAATCGGTGAAATCATTGCCGAGGCCATGGGAAAGGTCGGGAAAGAAGGCGTTATCACTGTAGAAGAGGCGAAAGGTCTGGAAACGGAACTGGAAATCGTCGAAGGTATGCAGTTTGACCGGGGCTATGTGTCTCCATATTTCGTAACCAATGCGGAAAAGATGGAAGTCAACATGGAAGATTGCTTCATTCTGATCAATGAAAAGAAAATCAGCTCCATGAAGGATCTCCTTCCCATCCTTGAGCAGATAGCCAAAATGGGGAAACCCCTCCTGATCATTTCTGAGGATATCGAAGGCGAAGCTTTGGCTACCCTCGTGGTCAACAAGATTCGCGGAACCCTCCAGGTGGCCGCTGTAAAGGCCCCGGGATTCGGCGACAGAAGAAAAGCCATGCTGGAAGATATTGCCATCCTGACCGGCGGCAAGATGATTTCCGAGGATATGGGCGCCAAACTTGAAAACACGAGACTGGAAGATCTGGGACGCGCCAAGAGAATTACCATTGACAAGGACAATACCACCATTATCGACGGAGCAGGCGACCGTGCCGCACTCGAAGGAAGAGTAAAGCAGATCAGGGCGCAGGTCGAGGAAACAACATCCGATTACGACAGAGAAAAGCTTCAGGAAAGACTGGCAAAGCTGGTCGGCGGTGTTGCCGTGATCAAGGTCGGTGCAGCCACAGAGACCGAAATGAAAGAAAAGAAAGCCCGCGTTGAGGATGCCCTCAATGCGACCCGTGCGGCCGTGGAGGAAGGAATCGTTCCCGGCGGCGGCGTGGCCTATATTCGTGCTCTTCCGGCACTGGAGAAAATGAAGCTGGACGGTGATGAGCAGATTGGTGTGAACATCGTCAAGAAAGCACTTGAAGAACCCCTGAAGATGATTGTGACCAATGCAGGCATGGAAGGCAGCATCGCTGTCGAAAGGGTCAAGGGAAAGAAAGGCGCCTTTGGTTTCAATGCCAGGACCGATCAGTATGAAGACATGATCGAGGCGGGCGTCATAGATCCGACCAAGGTAGCCCGATTCGCCCTTCAGAATGCAGCGAGTGTCGCATCGTTGATGCTGACAACGCAGTGCATGATCGCCGATAAGCCTGAAGAGAAGGGCGCCGGCGGCGGCATGCCCGGTATGCCTCCCGGTGGCGGGTACCCAGGCATGGGTATGTAAGAACACCTGAAAAAGCATTTTAGTTTAAGATAGCGAAAAGCCCTCTGTCGAAAGGCAGGGGGCTTTTTTGTAAGTAATCAGTGCCAATCATTCTAAACCCTGATAGCAGTCAGCTCTCCCGTCTCAAGATTGTAAAGGCCACAGTTGCTTTCACCGGGGATTTCGGCCAGCGATGCAGCGGGTATAATGTTTTTAATCTTTCAGGGTTTAATTCCCCGAAGCTTGCTTCGTAAGAGGCAGTGTGACATATTGGATATGTGAGCGAATATATCCATAAGAGTCATAATATATCTGTTATATTGTATCATGCGGTATGTCCTGCAAAGTATCGTCGGGTTGTATTTACCGACGAAGTTGACCAAGCGTTGAAGGATATCTGCCTTGAGATATCGAAGCGATATGAGATAGGGTTTATAGAAATTGGTGTGGATGATGATCATGTTCATTTTCTCATACAATCAGTACCCATGTATAGTTCCACGAGGATTATTCGAATAGTCAAGAGCAATACTGCCCGCGAAATATTTCGAAGAGTACCGTCCGTTAAGGAGGTATTATGGGGTGGCGAGTTTTGGACGAGTGGATATTTCATAAATACCGTTAGCCAATTTGGCAATGAAAAGACGATCGTAGAGTATGTTAAAAAACAGGGTCGTGAAAGAGAATATAAAAAATTGCATCAGCAACAATTGACATTATTCGGATTTGATACCCCGTAGCTTGCTGCGGGGTAGTTCATTCTCTTTTTACTCGTTGGAAGAACGGCATCTATTTCCAAAGGCTCTCATCAATCTTTTCAAAGATGGCGGTGTTTCTTTCAAATTCAGCGACGTCGCTTTCACTCCATGTTCCGGACAGGGAATCAAGATCGTCATACATGACTTCCCTTTTCCGCGTTCCGATTTGCAGAGATTCCCTGAGGATCTTCAGTATCATGGCATTGAGACTCATCCCCTCCTGGACCGCTTTGTTTTTAAGGATTTAAGCCATCGTATCGTCAATGCCTCTTAATGTCATACCCGCCATAATTTACCTCCTTTATGGAAACGTGAGCAGTCCTTCGATATTATGAGTCACAGCCCAAATTTCTCCTTCGCCCGCTTACGGAAGGTGTGGGGTTTTATTTTGAGGAGGCGGGCAGCGGCTTCCCGGTTGCCGGCAAAGGTGAGGAGGATGTCCATAGTAATCCCTCAGATTACGGTTTAGCGCCTCTGATCTCAAGAAATTCCCTGGGTGTGACAATGTTTATTGCCTGATGCTTACGCACATCGATTAGCGCCTTGTCGCCGGAGACGACATATTGGGCCTTCAGGGCCAGGGCGCAGGCGATGAATTTGTCGTCGTCCGGGTCAGCGACGACATGAACTTCCGGCGTTCTGGTCGTAAAGACAATGTGGTAGCCGGTGGCGAAAAGTTTAAGCAATTCCTCCATTTCCTGCGTATTGTCGAGTCCCAGGCGACGGAGGACTTCGATGTATTCATCAAAGATTTCCTGCGAAAGGCAGAGTGTCAGGCGGCCATCTTTCCATAAATCGATGATTGCTCTCGGATTGCCGCCGAAGAAGGAGGAGATGAAAACATTGGTGTCCAGGACGATTCTCATGTCTTGCTTCTTCTGACTTCCTCAATGGTCTCAGAAATCCGGTCGGCTGTGACACCCTGCGAGACCAGCCGTGTCCCGATTTTTTCCCAGAGACCGTCGACATAGGCGGCGATATCGCGGCTGGATATATATTCCTCCAGCAGTTCCCGGACGACGTCGCTGGTCGTTTTCCCCTCCGCCCGCGCAAAGCGGTTTACTTTATCTTTAAGTACAGGATCGATCCGGATGATCATCTGGGTGGACATGGCGCATCTCCTTTTGTGAAACCGTATTAATCGCTTATACAATATATACAAAAGAACACAGTGTCAAGAAAATTTTCAGCCGATAAAATCTGATGGGTTCGTAAAATGTCGTCATTCCGGCGAAAGCCGAAATCCAGAGTAAATGTAACTACTGGAATGAACTGGATTCCGGATCAAGTCCGGAATGACAAAGTAGGGATTTAAGGTGTGGGGTTTTATGTTACGGTGAGGAGAATCACCCGTAGCCCAGTTCGATCAGCCTGTCTTCGCTGATCCCGATGAAATGAGCGATCTCGTGGACGACGGTAATCTCGATCTCTTCCTCCAACTCTTCCAGGCTTTCGCACATCTCCTCGAGGGATTCCCGGAAGATGTAAATCGTGTCGGGATAAAGGGGTGGATATAAGGCGGTGCGCTCCGGCATGGCTGTGCCCACATACAAGCCAAGTGGAGAATCATCCGGAGACAGACCCAGCTCCTTCAGCATTTTCCGGGAGGGTCTTTCCCGGACGGAGATCAGAACATTGTCGAGGTGATGGCGGATCTCCTCGGGAATGCGGGAGATCGCCCTTTTCACGATCCTGGAGAAATCCTTTTCGGACAGTGTCTTTACAGCCAATGTGCAAACCTCCATCAGAAAAGCCGGTCGCCCGACACAGCGACACCCGAAAATGGGACAACCGGACGTTTGCGCCGGCATTAAGTCAGCCTTCCGGCTTGTTCACGATTCTGTCCGCTTCCTTGAGAATCCCCAGTTCACGGATGATGTGATAAGCCATTTCTGGATTATCTCGAAGTCTGTTTTGGGAGTTGAAATGGGTATATGACCTTCCAGTCCCTTTTCATGTCGATAATGAGCCACCCACGCTTGTCGGCTTCATCCAGCCCCTTGTTCAGCCGGCCCACGAACGAGTCTCGATCATAAGCCCATTCCCGTTCGGCATCGGTGTGATGGACGATCAGCATGAGGCGGGCGCCCTCTCCGGCGGCAGTCCACTGCAACATCGGAAGATCGCCGTCAGAGTTGCCGAATGCCACCAGGGGCCTCCGACCGATAAATTTGTGAATGCCTACAGGTTTTCCCTCACCGTCGTCAATAAAATGAATATTCGGAAGTCGGATGAGAACCGGTATGCCATGACGCAATTCATACTTGATCTGGCTACTGCTGCCTACGACCTGTTCGGGCGGAATCCCGTAAGCTTTCGTAACCCATGGTCGCATGAAATCCGTGTTTCCCCCTGAAGCGATGAATGTCTTGAATCCCCTGTCTCTCAGATAGCGCAACACTTCGAGCATCGGCTGATAAACGAGGTCGGTGTATGGACGCTTCAGGTGGGGGTGTCTGGCCGTATCGATCCAGTTTCTGACGATCATATCGAACTCGTCCGTTGTCTTGCCCTGGTGTATGCCCATTACCACTTTCATCAGGCTATACTCGTCAAAAGTTGCAAGACCTTTCAGGTTGTTCTCCAGGATATCCTTGTACGGTTGTTGCGTCTTCCACTCCGGATGAGCAGGAGCGAGCGCCCTGATTTGATCGAAGACAAAGAAAATTTCAAAGTAGAGCGGCTTTTCGGACCAGAGGGTTCCGTCGTTGTCGAATACGGCGATTCTCCGGTCAGAGGGAACGAAATCCCTGTTGTTTTTATCAGTCACCCGTTGAACAAAATCTACAACAGCCTGTTTCACAATCCCGTCATTCCACGAAGGCAATGGATCATGCTCTCCGGCCGTCGCCGATGACACCAGACTGACCATCAAAACAACGATGGATACCAACAAAGAAACACGATGAAGAAGCCATTTTTTCTTTTTCATATTTCCTCCATATTCCTGATCTGAAAGCTTGAAACAATCATGAGGAACTCGCAGGATGACCACCGCCATATTGCGCGGCATGGATGCCAATGCCTTTGTATTGATACACGAATATGTAATCAAATTCAATTATTATTGAATCAGCTCCGGTTCGATCCAGAAAAAAACGGCAGAGGCGGTAAGGTGGATTAACGGTTCCTCTTGAAAGTCAAATATTTCTATGATAGCGTATGCCGCCATTGATTCCATAGCAATAAATGATCATTACACAAATTAGGAGAGCCGGATGGACTATAAAGACACGTTGAATCTGCCGAAAACCGATTTTCCCATGAAGGCGAATCTTTCCCGTAAAGAGCCGGAAATGCTTAACATGTGGGAGAATATGGATATTTATGGGAAGATCAGAGAGGTTTCAAAGGGAAGAGAACCTTACATCCTTCATGACGGGCCTCCTTACGCCAACGGAAACATTCATCTGGGAACCGCCCTGAACAAGGTCATCAAGGACATGGTTATCAAGGCGAAGAACATGTCGGGTTCCGACAGTGTTTACGTTCCGGGGTGGGATTGTCACGGTCTTCCCATCGAACACCAGGTCGAAAAAGAACTGGGGGAAAAACAGTCCTCCATGTCCCAGGCGGATAAAAGGCGCTTCTGTCGCGCTTTTGCGGAAAAATTTGTAGGCATTCAGAGAGAGCAGTTCAAACGGCTGGGTGTGTTCGGAGAATGGGAGAAACCCTATCTGACCATGACTTACGCCTACGAGGCAGCAACGGTTGAAGAATTCGGAAAGCTCCTGTTCAATGGCGATGTCTACAAGGGGAAGAAACCCGTATACTGGTGCGCTTCCTGTAAGACGGCCCTGGCGGAGGCCGAGGTCGAATATGGCGATCACATCACCCCTTCTGTTTATGTCAAGTTTCCCATGATATCGGATATTTCATCGGTGCGCCCGAAGCTGATAGGGAAGAAAATCAGCGTGGTGATCTGGACCACGACGCCCTGGACCCTTCCCCCGAACCAGGCGATTGCCCTGCACACGGATTTTGTCTATGTCGCCGTGAAGGTTGGTGATGAGGTTTTGATTCTTGCCAAGGAACTGCTGGATTACTGCATGGATGCCTTTGGCTGCAAGACCTTTGAAGTTCTCGATGAATTTCCCGGTTCGGCCCTGGAAGGTCTCAAATGCAGGCATCCGTTCATTGACCGTGAGAGCCTCCTCATCCTGGCGCCCTTCGTGACCCTCGATGCGGGAACAGGCTGCGTGCACATCGCACCGGGTCATGGCCAGGAAGACTATGAAATCGGCATGCAGTACGGACTGGATAATTACGCCCCCGTCGATGACGACGGTAAATATACATCAGATGTGGCCTATTTTGCCGGGCAGTTTGTCTTTGATGCCAATGAATCGGTCATCCGGAAACTCAGCGAGGTCGGCGCCCTGCTCAATCGTATGGATATCGAGCATTCCTACCCCCACTGCTGGCGGTGCAAGAAACCGATTATTTTCCGCTCCACGGAACAGTGGTTTATTTCCATGGAGAAAAACAGTCTGAGAGATAAAACCCTTGAAGCCATCGATACTGTCCAGTGGGTGCCGTTGTGGGGTCGTGACCGGATATACGGTATGATCAAGAACCGTCCGGACTGGTGTATCTCCCGTCAGCGCCTGTGGGGGGTGCCGATAACCATGTTCTACTGCAACCACTGCAAAAGCGAGGTCATGACGAAGGAGATCATGTACCACGTGGTGAAACTGGTCGGTGAATTTGGCGCTGATGTGTGGTTTGAGAGAGAACCGAAAGACCTGATGCCTGCAGGGACTGTCTGTCCCGCTTGCGGGAAGGATGGATTCAGAAAGGAGACCGATATCCTGGATGTGTGGTTCGATTCCGGCGTCAGCCATGCCGCCGTGCTGGAGAAATGGTCCAGTCTGAGATCCCCCGCCGATATGTATCTGGAAGGCAGCGACCAGCACCGCGGGTGGTTCCATTCTTCACTGCTGGAATCGGTCGGAACCAGAAACCGCGCTCCGTATAAGACCGTCCTGACCCACGGTTTCGTCGTCGACGGCGAGGGAAAGAAGATGTCCAAATCGGTGGGCAACGTCATCGATTCCCAGGAGATCATCGATCAATACGGCGCGGAAATTCTCAGACTCTGGGTGGCCGCCGAGGATTATACCCAGGATATCAGAATATCCAACGAGATCCTGGAGCGCCTTGTGGAAGCCTACAGGCGTATACGCAACACGAGCCGCTTTATTCTTGGAAATCTGTATGATTTTGATTGTATAAACCACATGGTTCCCTATGGCGATATGGAAGAAATGGACAGATGGGTCCTTCACAGACTTCAGGAAGTTATCCGGCGCGTGAGGGAGGCCTACGATCAGTATCAGTTCCATGTGGTCTTCTATACCCTTTACAATTTCTGCACCGTTGACCTCAGCGCCCTGTACCTGGATGTTCTCAAGGACAGGCTCTATACCTCAAAAGCGCAGTCGGAAAAGCGGCGGTCCGCACAAAGCGCCATGTACGTGATCCTCGACGCCATGACGCGATTGCTTGCACCCATTCTGACATTTACAGCGGAAGAGATATGGTCGTCGCTGCCGTCCCATGGGGGCAAGGAGATCAGTGTGCACCTGACCCGGTTGCCTTCCCCGAGGCCTGAATTGACGGATATGGAACTCGCTGAACGCTGGAAAACCATGGTCGCGTTAAAAGGTGAGGTTTCAAAGGCGGTTGAAATCGCCAGACAGAAAAAGGTGATCGGCCACACCCTGGACGCCCGTGTGGATATTTCTCCGCCGGAAAAACTCAGGGAGTTCCTCGCTGCCCGCCTGGAAGACATGAGGGCGCTGTTGATCGTGTCCCAGGTGAATATTGTGCCAAAAGACAGCCTTACGGACCCTTATGTGAGCGGGGAATTTGAAGGACTGACCATTGGCGTCACAAAGGCTCCGGGCGAGAAATGCAATCGATGCTGGATATTCAGCGAATCGGTCGGCGCAGATGAGAATAACCCGGCCATCTGCACCCGATGCTGCGGTAACCTTGAGTGACCAGAGGTCGCCTTTTGAAAAAGAAAACGGTCGTTTTGATGACAACGGTTGGGTTTGTGGTGCTTTTGGATGTGGTCACCAAGGCTTACGTTGCATCGACCCTGTTCCTTCATGAGTCAGTTAGCGTCATCGAAGGATTCTTCAATATTACCTACGTCAGGAATCCGGGAGCCGCTTTCGGCTTCCTTGCCGGTGCATCAGCGGGGTTCCGTTTCTTTTTTTTCATCTCGATTACTCTTGCCGTGATCGGGATGATCCTTTATTATATCTGGAAAAGTCATGACAAAGAGATGTTCGAGACCTTTTCTCTTTCCCTCATTCTGTCCGGAGCTTTGGGAAATATGATTGACCGGGTGAGGTTCGGAGAGGTGATCGATTTTATAGATGTATATATCGGATCGCATCACTGGCCCGCTTTCAATATTGCAGATTCAGCCATATCAGTTGGAGCCGCTTTTTTGATTTTCAGCCTGCTGAGATATAAAAAGGAAGACGCATAAGAAGTGGCATCAAGATGAAAAGAATACTGTCAAGACTCCTGTCTCCCCAAAAAATCTTCATCCTCAGCTTTGCTGTCATTATTCTCGTCGGGGCCATTCTCCTGTGGTCTCCTTTTTCGGCCGGTCGCGGCCATATCGCTTTTGTGGATGCCCTCTTCATGTCTGCATCGGCCGTCTGTGTAACCGGACTTGTCGTCCTGGATACCGGCAAGGATTTTTCTTTTACCGGACAGATGATTACCCTGTTTCTTTTTCAGATCGGAGGGCTGGGAATCATCACCTTTTCGGTGGTGCTGTTCGGTCTGATGGGCAGGGGTATTTCCTTCAAGGGACGGGAAATCGTTCAATCAACATTCCTCCATACCCCGAGAAGAGATTTGCTTGTGATCATGAAATCGGTTCTCTTGCTGACGTTTAGTATTGAAGCCGCCGGAACCCTTTTATTGTTTATCCGCTTTTTACAGGATTTTTCTCCCGGAAAGGCTTTTTATCTGGCCGTTTACCATGCCGTTTCAGCCTTTAATAATTGCGGCTATTCTTTGTTTTCGGATAGCTTGACAGCCTACCGGGGCGATGTCATGGTCAATCTTACCGTCATGGGTCTCGTTGTTCTTGGCGGGATCGGCTTTATCGTGCTGTACGAAATCATTTCCCGGTTCCGGGGATTTCAGAAAAAACTCTCCATCCATACCAAAATTGTTCTATTGACGACATCCATTCTCATTCTGGGTGGCGCGGTATTTTTCTATCTTTTTGAAATGAATCATCTCCTCAGGGATGTCCCCGTCAGAACACAGATGCTGATATCTTTCTTCCATTCGGTTATATCACGGACATGCGGATTCAATACGGTGGATATCGGGCAGCTGACCAATGCGACAATCCTTGTCATGATTATCCTGATGTTTATTGGAGCTTCTCCCGGCTCAACGGGCGGTGGGATTAAGACAACAAGTTTTGCGCTCCTTCTTCTGATGATTTGGAACCGGCTGAAGGGGCAGGAAGAAGTAAACGTCTTCAACAGAACCGTTCCCGGCGAGGTTTTAACCAGAACCATCGCCATCATCTTTGCATCTGCATTTTCCGTCTTTCTGATCACGTCAATTCTCTTAATGCTTGGGGGTGGGGGCAATCTGCCGCCTGTCAATACCCGTCACTTTTTTGTGGAGTATCTTTTTGAAACGGTATCTGCCTTCGGCACGGTGGGCCTGTCCATGGGGATTACGGCAAACATGAACGATATGCAGAAACTGGCCATCATCCTGATGATGTTTGCCGGAAGGGTGGGGCCTTTGACGCTTGCCTTTTCATGGTATGCTTCAAAAAGAGGGTTAACATATGCAGAGGAATCCGTTATGGTGGGCTAAGGAGGGTCAACGATGAAACGGGTAGTCGTAATAGGACTGGGTATTTTCGGCTTCAATATCGTGAAGGAGCTGTTTGAAAACGGATTTGAGGTCATCGCCGTTGATAAAAATAAAGACGCGGTACAGCGCGTCAGGGATTTTGCCACCAAGGCAATTGTTGCGGACGGTACTGATCATGAAATTATGAATCTCATCGGTGTTGACGAGAATGATGTGGCGATCATTTCATTCGGAGAGGATCTGGCGGCGGCTACGCTCATTACCCTTCACCTCAAACAGATGAGGGTCAAAAATATCATCGTGAAGGCGCCCAATGAAGAACACAAGCTCATCCTGGAAAAAGTGGGAGCCACGGATGTGCTCATTCCGGAAAAAGAAATTGCCGGCAAGGTTGCCAAGAGCCTTATTTCACCAAACGTCCTGGATTGTCTTCCTCTTTCCGACGGTTATATGATCTATGAAATTGCTCCCCCGCATGGATTTCTGGGGAAGAGCATTGGGGAGCTTCAGTTAAGAAGTAAATATCATGTCGAAGTCATTGCCGTCCGGGATGTTCTGACAGATCATGTTCATATGGTGCCGCGGGCGGATCTCGTACTCAAGGACGGAGAGGTTCTCGTGGTGATTGCCAGGGAGAAGGATATTCAGAAAATCAAATAATATTATTATTGAAAAGGGATTCCCCTGTGGCCCAGAATCTTTTTTATCATACGCCACAGCGCTGAACAATCCTATTAGAATCATGTTATTTAAACAAAATATCTGGCAAAAAAATCTTCGATTCACCACCCGGGAACCCCTTTTCCATACCAACATAATCAAAGGGGGGTGTTATGAACGTCATTATTGATTTTTCGATTTTCCCGATGGATAAGGGGGAGAGCGTCAGCGCCTACGCATCGCGGGCCGTGAAAATCATCAAAGCCAGCGGTCTCGCGCATCACATCGGTCCCATGGGGACGGCCATCGAAGGGCAGTGGGATGAGGTGATCGGCGTGGTCGGCCGCTGCCTGGATGATCTCCAGAAGGACTGTGACCGGCTGTATATGACCATGAAGGTGGACTACAGGAAAAAAGGAGAACCCGGTCGCATCGCGAAGAAAGTCAAAACGGTGGAGAAAAAATCAACCTGAAACAATGGGCGCACCCACCGCGAAAGTAATCGTACTAAATTTCATTTCTTTCGATTCGTATCTTTTTGCATAAGTTCGCGTTGTGTCATTTCGACCGCGGGGAGAGATCTTTTTTTCAGGAAGCGGTGATGCTTAAAAAAATATATGACAAATTTCTAAATTTAGGGATCCTGCCGAAGTTGCTCATCTCTTATTTGATTCTGTCGATCATTCCATTGATTATTGTCGGATACATTGCCACGAAAAACTTAAGTGATACAGGTTTCCAGGCGGTCCGGAGAGCCGAGGAGATGGGGAATGAAAACCTGAAGGCGGCTGAAGATATAGGCAAAACATCAATAGCGGACAGTGTGCAGGCTCTTGATCGCAAATCGAAGGAAGCCATCGAACTGAGAACTGTGGAGCTGGCCACGAGAATTGCCGATTTTCTCTATGAAAGAGACAGGGAAATCTTAATTCTTGCTTCATTTAATCCCGATCCTGAACGGTATCTCGATGTCTATCTGACAGCAAACAGGGATGTGATTGTAACCAAACCGGGCGCAGCCGTGAAATCTCAAGGAAGTGCCCTTGAACTTCAGTCCCGAAACCCCGAAAATAAAGAAGAATGGAGGCATTTTCCGCCTCTCGATTTTCATAACGTATCAAAACCACTCTACAGAGAGATAACATTTGTCGATTTGCAGGGTCAGGAAAAGATCAAGATTGTGGATGGTAAGATTTCAAATAACCTGACTGACGTAAGCAGAAAGGAAAATACGTATTGTAAGGCGGAAGACTATTTCCCGCATCTGACAAATTTGAAAAAAGGTGAGATTTACGTCTCCAGGGTCATAGGTGCTTATGTTAAAGGCTGGCTTTATAAAACCCAGGAAGGTATCAAGGTAAAACCGGAAAGCGCCTACGCCGGCAAAGAAAATCCTCATGGCAAAAAATTCGAGGGGATCGTCAGATGGGTGACACCCGTCTATGATGAGAAAGGAAAAAAAACGGGCTATGTGACCATGGCTTTAGATCACACCCATGTGATGGAATTTACCGACCATGTAGTCCCTACGGAAGAAAGATTTACTGTTCTGTCGGACGGTGGATCGGGTAATTATGCCTTTATCTGGGATAACAAAGATCGATGCATCTCCCATGCGCGCGATTTTTTTATTTGCGGCTTCGATCCGAAAACAGGAAAAGAGGTGCCGGGGTGGGTGAGCCAGGAAACGTTCGATGAATATAAAAAAAGCGGAATGACTTTAGAAAAATTTGTGCAGAAACTTCCTTCTTTTCGCAATTTCACCCAGAAAAAGTCCGGTTCGATTGAACAGATGAAAGCAGGTAAAATTTCCTTGGATTGCCGGGTGCTTGATACCGCTCCCCAATGCCAGGGATGGCATGAAGGAACGAAAGACGGGGGATCAGGGTCCTTTCTGATTCTCTGGAGCGGTCTCTGGAAACTTACGACATATGCCACTATTCCTTACTATACCGGCCCGTATGGAAATTCAAAGAGAGGATTTGGCTATGTGACGATAGGCGCCAATGTCGATGATTTTCACAAGGACGCAAATATCACGAGAGCCAAAATAGAAAAAAGCATTCTCGAAGAGGGAAAAGAGATTGTTGAGGCAAATGATAAAACCAGACAGTTAATCAGTGAGCGTGCGTCCCATAACCGGAATCTCATTATTATCATTTCGTTATTGGCCGGCCTTTCCGTTATCGGCATATCTGTTGTCATAAGTTTCAATCTGACCGGTCCTTTGAGGCGATTGACGGAAGGCGCGGTTTCGATGAGTAAAGGCGATTTTGATCAATCGATTGAAGTGAAATCGAAAGACGAGATAGGTCAGCTTGCAAAGTCATTCAACGAGATGGCGAAAGCCGTATCTGAGATCGATAAAATGAAATCGGACTTCGTCACGATAGCATCTCACGAGTTGAGGACACCAATTCAAGCCATGATGTTGGGGGTATCCGGCATCCTGGAGGGATATTCAGGTAAGATTGACGGAGAGGTCCGGGAAGATCTCGAACTCGCCAAGGTGGGCATTGAACGGCTGTTGCGTCTCGTCGAAAACCTTCTTGATCTGTCCAGGATTGAAGCGCAGAGAATCGAGTTAAATGTTTCCAGTACACCGGTTGCGGAAATCATTGACAGGGCAATGGCGGAAGTCTCCGATTTGGCTTTTGCTCACGGGCATACAATCGTTAAGGATGTGTCCATGGATATCCCCGATATCCTGGTCGACAAAGACCGCATGATCCAGGTCATGATCAATCTTTTGAGCAATTCCATCAAGTATACGCCGGATGGAGGAAAAATCATTGTAAAGACGGAAAAAGAGGGAAACGAGACAATCTTTACTGTTACTGATAATGGATATGGAGTGCCTTATTGGGCGAAAGAAGAAGTTTTCAAGAAATTCTTTCAGGCGGACAGCCTCATGTCTCAGAGAGTCGGCGGAAGCGGATTGGGTCTGACGATTACGAAGGGGCTCGTGGAAAAGCATAGTGGAACGATCCAATGTGAGAGTCCTGTTTCGGAAGAGGAGTACCCCGATCTTCCATTGGGAGGAGAACGGAAAGGGGCGATTTTCATTATCCGTCTTCCTGTAACAGATATTCGAAATGCTTGAGAAATGTTGTGGAAAGGAGAAAATCACGTGGCGATTAAGAAAATTCTGGTTGTCGATGACGACAAACCGATATCGTCCTATTTGCTGAGAAAGTTTACCAAGCTGGGTTATACCGTGTATGTGGCGGAGGACGGTGAGAAAGCCGTTAAACAGGCATTTTCAAATCCTCCGGACATTATTCTGTTGGACGTAAAACTTCCGAGATTAGGTGGAATTGAAGTATGCAAAAGGCTGAAAGCTGATGATAGAACAAAAGATATCCCCATTCTTATACTCTCCGCCAAAGCACAATCTTTCGAAATTAACGAAGGTTTGGAAGCGGGAGCCGACAAGTATTTATGTAAGCCAATGAGTTTCCCTGCCATCCTGGATGAAATACGTGCGTATGATAAAAAGTAGGTTATTGCTAAAGGGGTAGGTTTTTCTATGAAGAAAATCAAAACAGATAAAGGGGAGAAACAAAGGCGTCTTCTCCAGGAATATATCTTTAATCTCGAGGATGTCCAGGAAAAGGCGGAAGAACTCGCCGTTGCGCATGAAAAGCTAAAACAATCCCAGGAATTGCTCATGGCCGTTCTGGGATGCACAACACACGGTGTATGTTTAATCAGGAACGGCACATTTGTTTGGTGCAACAAGGCGCTTACAGATATTTTAGGGTGGGAGTTGGGAGAAATAATCGGTAAGACAACCGAAGCCATCTATCCAGCTGTCCGGGAAGATGAAAAGGCGAATGTCATTTACGGCGCCTTTCAACAAAGAAGATCAGTTATGCATGAATGCGAACTCGTGCATAAAGATGGTCATCGTGTCCCATGCCTGGTAACAGGACATTTTATGGATGGTGATGATTCCTCCAGAGGCTATGTTTTATCAATTACAGATTTCACAGAGCGTAAAAAAATAGAAGAGGAATTGATACAGCACCGTGATCATCTTGAAGAGATGGTGAAGGAACGTACGGCTAAACTGCAATGGGTGAATGATCAACTTCACAGGGAAATTAACGAACGGCGGCTTGTAGAAAATGCCCTCAAGGAATCAGAAAACTGGTACAGGACAATTTTTGAAAATACAGGTACGGCCACAGCAATTTTAGATGAAAACAAAATCATCCTTCTCGCAAATGCGGAATGTGAGAAATTATCCGGTTATACTAGGGCTGAGTTGGAGGGTAAAAAATGCTGGACGGAGTTTGTCGAGAAAGAAGACCTGGACAGGATGCTGAACAGTCACAAACTGCGAAGACATAATAGAGATGCCGCTCCTAAAAATTATGAATTTCGATTCCGGGATCGGAATGGTCATGTAAAAGACATCATTCTGACAATTGACATGATACCGGGCACCAATAGAAGTGTGACATCATTATTAGATATCACAGAACGGAAGAAAGCGGAGGAGGAGAGGCGGAAAAGCGAGGAATTGTATACCACACTTATAAAGACCATGCCTGATATTGTAGTGCGCACAGACGTCAACGGAGAGATTCTCTTTGTCAATGAGGTTGGCCTCAAAAAGGGCGGGTATTCCCGTGAGGAGGTTATCGGGCATAACATCCTTTCATTTGTTGCCCCGGAGGAACGGAGAACAGCAACCGATACCATGTTGAACATGATTCAACAAAGATTATACCCTATTGAATATCACATAACTGCCAAAGATGGCAGAAAACCGCTTTTTGAGGTGAATGGGAGAATCCTGAGAGATGAAGACGGTTTTCCTTATGGCTTTGTTTTCGTTTGCCGCGACATAACCGAACGGAGGCGAACAGAGGAGGCACGTCAAAGACTGGAAGAGCGCTTGCGTCGCGCTGAGAAAATGGAGGTTCTGGGGACTTTGGCCGGCGGTGTTGCTCATGACCTCAATAATGTCCTTGGTGTACTTGTCGGATATTCGGAACTGCTCCTGGAAAGAGTGCCGGAGGGAAATCACTTGAGAAAGTATACCACCAATATCCTTCAATCAGGCCAGAAGGGAGCGGCTATCATTCAAGACCTGTTGACGTTGGCCAGAAGGGGCGTGGCTGTTTCAGACGTGATCAATCTGAATGACATTGTTTCCGGCTATTTGAAATCACCGGAGTTTGAGAGGTTGAAGAAATTTTATCCATGCATAACCCTTGATGCCATTCTTGATAAAGAGCTGTTAAATGTAAAGGGTTCTCCCGTTCACCTGGAAAAAACGCTCTTGAATCTGGTGTCCAACGCAGCAGAGGCGATATCTGACTATGGGGACATTACAATAAGGACAGAGAACCGTTATCTTGACAAGCATGTTAACGGCTATGATCATTTACAGGAAGGTGATTATGCCGTGCTACAGATCTCCGACAACGGGAAAGGAATATCTGCGGCCGACATTGAGAAGATTTTTGAGCCCTTCTATACGAAAAAGGTCATGGGTAGAAGTGGAACAGGGCTGGGTCTTGCAGTCGTCTGGGGAACCGTGAAGGATCATGAGGGTTATATTGACGTTCAAAGCAAGGAGGGAGAGGGAAGCGTTTTTTCGCTCTATTTTCCGATCACTAGGGAAGCGAAGATGGTAAGTGATCTGAAAATGGTTTCGGCTGAATCATATATGGGCGGTGGAGAATCGATCCTGGTGGTCGATGATGTGCGCGAGCAAAGGGAGCTTGCAGTTACCATGCTGAGCAGGCTTGGTTATCGCGTAAATGCAGTATCGAGCGGTGAAGAGGCTGTCGAATACCTGAAAGCCCGAACGGTCGATCTTATGGTTCTGGACATGATCATGGCCCCGGGCATTGATGGTCTGGAAACCTATAAAAGAGTTCTCGAAATCAACCCGAAACAGAAGGCCGTCATCGTGAGTGGTTTTTCGGAAACGGAACAGGTTGAGAATGCCCAGAAGTTAGGTGCAGGGTGCTATGTCCGAAAACCTTATATCATGGAGAAGATTGGTCTGGCGATCAGGGATGAACTGTTGAAATGATTGACTTTATTTAATTATACCTTGAACAGATTGAGGGTTTTCTCAATATAGCGAGCTTCCTGTTTCAAGGTTTCCAGGGCTGACTTGATTTCTTCTTCCGTATCAAGATCCTTAGCTCGATGTTTTAAACTTTCCAGAGTCGTCATCAGCGCCCCGTTGTCCTCTATAAGCCTCTTGACCATATTGGATATGCCATTGATCATCTCATTAATTTGTCCGCATTCATCTGTTAAATAATCCCCTCTTCGTATGATAACCCTGCGTGATAAATTCCCCTGGGTAATTTGTTCGAATGTTTGTCTGAAGTTCTCCAGAGGACCACAGATTTTATGCGTAATGATGATCATCTGAGAGATAAATAACGTAAAAAGAATGATGACGGTGGGAATCAGTCGCTTAATAATGATTGATAATGTTTGCGTCGCTTTATGTTGCACTTCAGGGTCTTTGGAAAACATCATATCAAAGATGAATGGATAGAGAACAACAAAAACGATAACGATCGAGGCAATTGCTAAACAGATAATACTATGCATGACAATTGGCAACTGCAGTTTTTTGTTGATTAAACAGTTTTTAATTTTTCTCTTGTTTTTCTCTTTCATGGGCGTTCCCCTTTAAAAATCAGCCTGAGATAATGGTGGCGTCTACCGCGATTGCCCCATGCTTCGAAATGATCAGAGGGTTGATATCGATTTCCCGAATCCGTGGGTACCGGATGCGGAGGTTGCCGAAATTGACGAGGATGCGGGCAAGTTCCTTCCTGTCAACCGGCGGCTCTCATCTGAAGCCGTTCAGGAGCTTCTGACCACGAAGGCGATGTCCTTACCCGGCCCCATGCGCACGTCACTTTCAGGCACACTGGTTTTCGCCTGTCGGCATAAACTACATCAGTGGATTTAACGGCAAAGCCATCTTTGAGCGACACACCTACGGAATGATAGCTCACCATTGCCACCAGGTCAGCGGCAGCAACCCGACATACACACAGGTCGAGCGAAAGCGCTTCGTCTCCCACCGGCCGGACATTAGCTCCGATAATATCGAAGGCTTCCCGAAAGCCGATATAGCCGGTCCCTTCATCAATTTCGTTATAATCTGTCTTCACGATTAATTGTCTACTCAAATTTCTTTATTCCAGTATATACTGCTCGACAGGAAGGATTCAAAAAAATCCGATTACTGATGTTTCAAGATCTCCAAATCACAGGAATCGGCATCCTGATACGAACCCGATACGTTAATAGGGCACTTCGTTCACAATGGGACGATAAAGGAAAAGATGGTTACGGATAAAATTGATTCTCTTGTCCATATCCTCAAGAGAATTGCAGATATAGGTCGTCACCAGCTTTCCTTCCTTTGCAAACTGGATGTGTTCCTTTCCTGCATAACAGAAATTGTTTTTATGATATTTCGGATTCGTCGGGTTCACTTCCGGTATGACCGCGATAAGGACCTTCGGGTCGGACCAGGGTCCCTCCAGTCTCTCCGCCGAGCGATACAGCAACCGGTCTCCCTTGTTATGTGCAGACAGGTAAACGGCAATCCACCGTTTCTGACTTTCGTGATATCGGACACTGAGCTCCGAAACACCGGCATCCAAAACGATTTTGGCCCTCGCCGGATCCAGTCCCTTTCGCCAGATGTCGTCCTTCGCATAATACTCCATGGCCCCCGCCGGATCATGGAGCCGGTCAGTTGGAATGCGGATCAGGATGTTTCCCAGAACTCCCGGAGCCTTCTCTGAAGGAACACAGAGCGGATAAAAATAAACCTCCTTGCCGTAGACGACGGAGGTTGCGGCCAGTGCTGCAACGCCCGAAGGAATGGCCGCCGACCAATCCAGATATTCCACGGACCAGCCATGGGGGTCTTTGCAATGATAATTCCGGATCATCGCGATTTTGTGCCCGGCAATCTTGAATTTTAACGGGACTTCCATTTTCGGTGCCGGCTCAATGACCACAAACGGTATGTAGAGCCTGTCATGAACCTTGAATGGATCTTGCGGCCACATCCATTGCTTATCGCCAAAAGAGGAGATAAATCGCCCCTCTTTTTTTTTCAGGAAGTAGCGGATGTTGAATCGTCCTTCTTCGCTGCAGGTCGAGATCGCCAGGGTCGTCCCCAACACGAGATCCATATCCACCCTGTTTTTCCTGCCCTTTCTGTCGGAGACAAAGGTGTCCCCAAATAGCCAGAGCGTCCGTCCGTCATCAAGCAAAATGGAATAGGCGCCATCGCCTCCATACCAGCCGTCCCGGTCGGGAAAACTGGGGAGACATCCGGCTGCGTTACGGGGAGCCGGATGACAGACCCCGCTGAAAAAGGGTAGCAGGGAAAACATCATCACGGCTGCAAGCGACACCAGGAGCCGGCATGATTTTTCCCTTGAATGATCTGTTACGACAGTAATTTTCATCTGATTTATTGCGGGTGCTTCGTTATTAAAAGATATCTTCCGCATTCTTCAGGGTCAGCCTAAAACGATGGTGGCGTCCACCGCGACTGCCCCGTGCTTCGAAATGATCAGGGGGTTGATATCGATTTCCCGAATCCGTGGGTAAAGGATGCCGAGGTTGCCCAGATTGACAAGGATACGGGCAAGTTCCTCCCGGTCAACCGGCGGCTCTCCCCTGAAACCGTTCAGGAGTTTCTGCCCTCTGAGGCGGCCGATGAGTTCTATAGCTTCCCTCTGAGCCAGGGGGGCCATAGCAAAGACGGCGTCTTCAAAGACTTCCGTCATGATACCTCCGATTCCCAGCATCACACAGGGGCCGAATTGAGAATCCCGCACCAGTCCGGCTATGATCTCGACTTTTCCTTTCACCTGTTTGTAGATCAATACCTGGCCGGACGGCCCCATCTTTCTCCTTAGAGTGGCGAATACCTGGAGAGCAGCCTCCGTATTCTCTATATTTAAATGCACCAGCCCCAGTTCCGTCTTGTGAACGCCTCCGGGCTGCAAACCCTTCATGACCAGGGGAAATCCGATTTCACTTGCTGTCTTCTCGAGAATCGACATATCGGCGACGGTTTTCTCTTCGACGGTGGGAATGCCGCAGGCCTTGAGAATAAGCTTCGACCGGTATTCGTCGAGGGGGCCCGCGGTGGATTCCAATATTTCTTTCAGTTCCATGGACAGGGGCATCAGTTCCTTCTGTACCTGCGGCGGACTTACGGTTTTATCGGGACGGCGCCGGCGGACAACGGCGGACAGGCACTCCACAGCCCGGCGGAGTTCCGTAAAGACGGGTATGCCGTAAGACAGGGATTCGATCTTGAAACGAAAAGCCTCTTCACGTGTGCCCAGAAGCCAGATGAAGACGGGTTTCCCTGAACGGTGACGTTGCCTGGCCACATCGTCGATGTCAATCTTTAGCCGTAGATTGCCGGCAAAGGCATGCAACACGACGGCGTCGACATTCGGATCGGCAAGGACGGCTGCCAGCGCCCGGCCGTATACGTCAACATCAGTTCCACCATGTCTTTCCATGGCGGGCCAGAGATCTACGGGGTTGGAGACGGGCATCCATTCCGGAAAAAGATGGCCCAGAGTTTCTTTCGTTGTAAAAGAAAGTTCGGTGATGGAAAGACCGAATTCTTCCGCGAAATCCGAGGTAAGGATGCCCGAACCGCCGCTGAACGTAAGAACGGCGATACGCCCCCGCTTGTTGACGGTTTCTGACGGATCGACGTCCAGAGACCGGCAGATATCCACCATCTGTTTGAAATCTCTCGCTTCCGTAACGCCAGTTTGGGCCACAATCCCGGATGTGATCCGATGATTCCCCGCCAGTGATGCCGTATGACTCAAGGCCGCTTCCGCACCTTTCCTGCTTTTTCCCCCTGTCAGGACAACAACCGGTTTTGCACTGTTTCGGCAGAGTTCCATAAATCTTCTCCCGTCTGAGAAAGTCTCAAGATAAAACCCCACGACATTTGTGTCAGGGTCCTTCAGGAGATAAGCCATCAAGTCGCATTCGTTGACGTCCATTTTGTTGCCGATGGAACAGACCTTGCTGATGCCCATAATGCCATGACTCATGATATCGACGAGAAATCCGGCGGACAGAAGTCCGCTCTGAACGACGAGAGAAACTGTCCCGGGAAGAAGACCCCGCTGGAGCGAGGCCGGATCCATAAAGGAAAAAACATAACCGCGAATGGCGTCAACAAGCCCCATGCAATTGGGTCCCCACAGGCGGATTCCTGTTCGGTTTGCAATGTCTTTCAGGGAACTCTGCAGGTTTTTACCCTCCTGCCCTGTTTCCGCGAAGCCTCCCGATTCGATCATGACGCCCCGGATTCCCCGGGTTGCACAGTCTTCAACCGCTGCCGGCACCTGATTTGCAGGGACAAAGACAATGGCAAGATCAGCATTTCCCGGAATGGCGCCGACCGTTGGGTAACATGGTAAACCCTCGATCTCCTGATACCGGGGATTGACGGGATAGATATTTCCCTTGTAGCCCGTGATGATGTTTCTAAGGATGGCGTAGCCGCCCTTGAGAGGATTCGGCGTCGCGCCCACAACGGCAATCCCGTCGGGATGAAAGAAAAAGTCCATAAAACGTCTCCATAAAACTTAAGGTCGCTGGATGATCACATCCAGGTATTTCCTGCCCCATTTCCTGGCATCTTTTCCATCAGGGAAGAAGAGATCAATATGGTCTCCCTTGATGGCGCTCCCTGTATCGTGAACCTCTCCCCATCCGTATCCGGGAATATACATCTTCGTCCCGTAGGGGTAACGGCCGATATCTGCGGCGATGGTTCCCTTTTTCGCTCTCGTTCCGTCGGATGTAATGCCCACCTGTTTTCTTTTTCCTTCGTGCGGGCCATAGGCGTACACAGGAGGCAGCAGGCAGCATCCCCATTTATGCTTCCAGCCCGTTGATTTTTGACCTGCGTCATAGGCGGTGACCAGCATTTTTCTTTTCTCCGTTTCCCGGCCTTTGTCGCGGGGGAGGGTGCTGCATCCGAAAATGAGAAAGATACTCAATATTGAGAGGATCGATAAAAAGAAAGTATTTTTTCTTAAGGGTGGCATTCGAGCTCTCTTGTCGGGTCAAGAAATTTATGAGGCAAACTAACACAACGGATATGTGTATTTCAAGACACGTTTGGCCATATTAAAAAAATCAAGAAAAACCTTCGGTAATTCAAAATAATGTTTCCATCGATCAATATTTTCTGTTTGTGCCGTTTTATGGGATGTGATAATAGGTACCATCTCAAAACGGTATGCAACAAATTTACAGCCGGATGGGGGGGCCTGCATAACCGGTTTATTGAGTAACGTTCATCGCAAGGGGGCTGCCGTCATGTTCGGAGGCATTGGAATACCTGAACTGATTATCGTCCTGGTTATTGCCCTGATATTTTTCGGGCCGGGCAAACTTCCCGAACTGGGAAGTTCCATAGGAAAAGCAATCAAAGGCTTCAAAAAATCGATGGAGGAGCCTGAAAAGAAAAGGGAAGGCTTCTCGGGAGACGACAGAATCGATAAGAGGTAGTCACGCGGAATCATTACCCCATAGAATCCGTGTGAAGTATGAATTGTCATGTGATGCCTCGAAGCCTGCTTCGAGGTCATTCATTGTCAATAACATCACATTTGTATGGAGGACGCATGAAAGCAAGAGATCTGATGATTCCCATCCACGACTATCTGACGCCTGAAAGTAACCTGAAAGATGCTGTCAATCTCCTCAGAACGGCTACGAGAGGCGAGCAGAGGGTGGGCGTGATGGGATTGCCTGTGCTTGATCAGAGTGGCAGGCTTGTCGGGATGCTTTCCATGACGGACGTTCTCAGAGCGGTATATCCGGCGTACATGAGCATGATGAATCTGGGCGATTTTACGTGGGACGGCATGCTGGAGTCCCTTGCGTGTCATGCGGGGGATAAAAAAGTGGCGGATTTCATGACCCGGAAGGTCATCATCGTTCGAGAAGATGATTCGCTTATGGAATGTGTGGATCACATGCTGAAGGGTCATGTCCGGAGGATGCCCGTTCTGGACAAAGGAGGAAAAGTGGTCGGCATGATTTATCTGCGCGACATTTTTTTTGCCGTAACACAGGCAATGCTGGACGAGAGTTGCAAACTGTAAGAGGTGAAATGTGGAACATAACGTCGCAGCAGTTTCTAACCAGATCGTGATGGGGCCGACATTCTGGATCGCCACATCGATTTTTCTTCTCGCCTATGCACTCATTGTATCGGAGAAGATTCACAAGACCATCATCGCCATCTTCGGCGCAGCCCTGATGATTGTCATCGGGATTGTCACCCAGGAAGACGCCTTTCATTCCATAGAGCTGGGAGTTGACTGGAACGTGATTTTTCTTCTGGTGAGCATGATGACCATTATCAACATCATGAAGCCTACCGGTGCGTTTGAATACATCGCCATCAAGAGCGCCAAGGTGGCGAAAGGGAAACCCTTCATGATCATGGCGATCTTTTCGACGGTCACGGCGGTCGTATCGGCCTTTCTGGATAATGTGACGACGGTGCTTCTGATTGCTCCCGTGACACTGCTCATCTGCCAGGCCCTTGAAATTGATGTTGTGCCTTTTCTCATCACGGAGGTGCTGGCGTCCAATATCGGGGGAACGGCCACGCTGATCGGCGATCCGCCGAACATCATGATTGCCTCGAAGGCACAGTTGGACTTCATGGCTTTTATTTACCATCTCACACCGGTCATTATCATCACGATGGTGGTATACATTGTCACATTGAAGCTTATTTTCGGCAAACGGCTGACCGTCAAAGAGGAACTGCGGCAACGGATCATGGCCATGGATGAGAACGAGGCCATCAAGGACCCTGTCCTCCTGAAGAAGTCCCTCGCGGTGTTGGCTGTTACGATGACCGGCTTCGTCCTCCACGGGATGCTTCATTTGGAACCGGCCACGATTGCCCTCTTTGGTGCGGGATTGCTTCTTCTGGTTTCGGGCATCAAGGAACCCCACCATGTGCTGGCGGAGGCGGAATGGGCGACCCTCTTCTTTTTCATAGGGCTCTTCATCATTATCGGCGGCGTCGTCAAGGTCGGCCTTATCAAGTGGATGTCCATCAAGGTGCTGGAGATCACGCAGGGGAATCTTTTGGGAACGAGCATGATCGTCATGTGGTTCTCCGCCTTTGCCTCGGCGTTTATCGACAATATCCCCTATGTTGCTACGATGAACCCGCTGATTATCGATATGGCGAAGCAGCTTTGGCCGAACCTCTCCGGAGTTGAGCTTCTCCATCATCCGGATCTGATGCCGGTATGGTGGTCTTTGGCTTTAGGCGCCTGCCTTGGCGGTAATGGAACGGCCATCGGGGCCTCTGCCAATGTTATTGTCGTCGGCATGGCCGAAAAAATGGGGCATCCCATATCATTCAAGAAATTCATGCTCTACGGAATGCCGTTTATGATTCAGACGGTCATTATCAGTATGATTTATATCTGGCTGCGGTATTACGTGTTGCGGATATAGTTTATTTCATCAAACTTGGAAGAAAGAGGGCTATCTGGGGAAAGAGGATCAAAAGAATAGCCGTTGCCAGTTGCGCCAACAGCAAATGCGCGGTTCCCTTGAAAATGATATGGAGGGGAATATCCCTTGCTACACCCGCCACCACATAAACATTGATGCCTATCGGCGGTGTGATGACCCCCATCTCCGTTACCACGACAATGATGACGCCGAACCAGATGGGATCGAATCCAAGGGTGGTAACAACAGGGAAAAAAATGGGGATGGTGAGCATGATCATGGCCAGTGAATCCATGAGGCAGCCCATGGTAAGGTAAATGAATATTATTAATCCCATGATGATGTAGCGGTGCAGCTGAAGTTCTGATACCCAGTCTCCGATTTCCGTAGGAATGGATGTCACGGCGAGAAAATGCCCGAAAACGGTGGCGCCTGCCACAATGACCAGGATCATGCAGGATATTCTGGTCGTTTCCTGAAGAGACTGGATAAAACCTTGCCAGGAGAGATTGCGTCCGATCAGGGCAATGATCAGGGTTCCGAAAGCTCCGATTGCCGCCGCCTCTGTTGGTGTGAAGAATCCGATAAACAGGCCGCCCATTACCAGAATAAAGAGAAGGAACGTTTCAATGACCCCGGAAAGGGAGGCGATCTTTTCTTTCGTGGTTGACTTCGGCGCCCGTTCGCAGAGCCCCGGTTTCAGACGAGTCCAGATCAAAACCGTTGCTACAAACAGCAGGCTCAGCAAGATACCGGGCAGGACGCCCGCCATGAAAAGCTTGCCCACGGATTGTTCCGTCATGATGCCGTAGATGATGAAAATGGTGCTCGGCGGGATGAGGATGCCCAGGCTTCCCCCTGCCGCGACAACGCCCGTCGCCAGGGCGGGGTCGTAGTTGAATTTCTTCATTTCGGGAAGAGCAACGGATGCCATGGTGGCTGCCGTGGCGCTGGTTGATCCGCAGATGGCGGAAAACCCCGCGCAGGCCCCGATGGTGGCAATGGCCAATCCTCCCGGCAGGTGCCCGAAAAACTTGTGGGCCGCATTGAACAGCCTGCTGCTGATCCCCGAATGATGGGCAAGCTGTCCCATGAGAACGAACAGCGGGATCACCGTTAAATTGTATGAACTGAAGATGGAGAAAAAGTCCCGGGCCAGCAGGTTCAGTGAGGCGTCCCAGGTAACCAGCAAGCCGAAACCTGTGAATCCCACAATGGTCATGACGAATCCCACGGGGATTCTCAAAAACATCAGGGCAATAAGAACAACAAATCCAATAATTCCTGCTGTTGTCGGAGTCATTTGACCGTTGCCTTTCCGAAAGACCTGATTGCGTCCGTCAGGAGCACCAGACAGAGCAAACCGCAGCCCACAGATATGCCGTAGACGAAAGGATATGTGGGAATTTGGAGGGTAAGGGATACCTCGCCGCTTCCCCTGAGGTCTCCCGCATAGACGAAACTCTGCCAGGTGATGAGACTGAAAAGCACCACGCTGATAAGTCCATTGACGGCGTTAATGAAGGCCTGGAGCCTTTTTGGAAGCCGGTCCACAAGAAGTTCCACGGCAATATGCCCCTTCTCCAGCGACGTATAGGCAAGAGCAAAGGAAATGACGACGGCGCACAGGAAACCGACCAATTCGTAAGTTCCGAGAATGGGGTGGCTGAAAAGACGCAAGATCACATCGGCACAGGTCAGCAACATCATGATGACAACGGCCATACATGCCAAATAATTGAATGTTGTGCCTGTGGCATCAACGAATCTGCCTATTCGACTCATATCGTTCTATCCGCTATCATTATTGATGGACGTGTAAAGTGTTGCCAAACAGCTCGTTGCGAGTACAGCGAAACAATCTCATGGGGCCAGTTTTAAACTGACCCCATGCGGTCATCAGATATTACGCCTCTCGCGATGACATGTGAGTCGTTATGCAAAACTCACATGATGTGCAGAAACCCTATTTGTAGGTTTTTCCGTATTTCTTAATCAGACTTTCCGCTTCGGTGACGGCCTTCTTTCCCGGCAACCCTTTCCCTGACGACGTTTTAATATAATCGTTGATAATGGGTTTTACCGCACCTTTCCAGCGGGCATTCTCCGCTTTCGTCAAGGGAATAATCTGATTGCCCAGGCTCTTGCTGTAATCGCGGCCTTCCTTGTCCAACTGATCCCATGCTTTCCCGTGGACGTCTATCCACTCGTTGCTGATATCTTCCATGATCTTCTGGACATCTTTGGGAAGGGCGTTCCATTTCTTCAGATTCATGACGACAAACATGGCGGTGGTGTAGCCCACGCCGTAGCATTCGGTCGTCGATTTGACGACTTCAGCCTGTTTCCAGCCTTTAAGTGTTTCAATGGGCGTGAATGTTCCATCGACGACACCCTTCTGAATGGCTTCGTACGTTTCACCCTGGGGCATGGCCACAGGCAAACCGCCTAAAGACTCAACTATTTTTGAACTGAGGCCTGTGGATCTGATCTTCATCCCTTTTAGTTCTGCGAGTGATCTGACAGGTTTTTTTGTATGCAGAAGGCCTGGTCCGTGGGCATGAATATATAAAACTTTAACCCCTTCCAGTTCTTTCGGCTTGAACTTTTTGTAGAAGTCGTTGGCCACGCGGGTGGCGACGCGTCCGTTCGGATAACCCAAAGGCAGGTCAAGGGCTTCCATAACAGGGAAACGTCCCCTTGTATAGGCAAAGCAGGACATACCGATGTCAGATATGCCTTTGACGACGCCGTCATAACACTGGTCTGCAGGGGTTAGTGTTCCTCCCGAAAAGACGGTGATTTTGATACGTCCGTTTGAACGTTTCTCAACTTCCTTTGCCCACGCCTGCCCAGCCTTGGCCTGCCCGTGAGTGGGAGGGAAAAAGATGCTGTAGGTTAGGCTTGTGGTAGCTGCTTGCACGTCTGTGACGTTTGCGGGTACGATGATCGATACGGCAAACAGCGTGATCAGGATCAGTAAAAATACATTTTTTCTCATGATAACCTCCTTTTGTTGCCAATGTTATGAACCATGCTTTAAACCTGTTTTCAGTGATGTATCAATAATAATCCATTAATCAAAATAAAAAGGGAATGATGTATGGTGGTATCGGGATGGCCTGCATGCCCGGTTAATAAAACCGAACTGCAGGCATTAATACATATAGACTTTAGGAAGGGGACAACTCATAAATGAAGGAAAGGGATATATGTATATGATATTGAGTGTATTCAATTTCTTCCGTCCCTTTTGATTTTAGCAGGCGTATTATTTTATTTTGCCGACCATGTCAAGATTTATTTCCTATTCTTGCTTTTTCTTCTCTTCTTTCAGTTTGTCAAGCTCTTCCTTGTACTGCTCTGCCTTTGCTCTAACCATTTCGATTTCCTCCCTGGCTTTTGCAAGGCTCTCTTCCTGTTTCTGACGTTCTTCCTGAAGTTTGTCCTGGATCTCATCAAAGCCGATATAGACGGCTAAAATGCCTCCCAGAAGAAGCATGATGGGAACCCCTCCTCTTATAATCGTTATAAAGTCAGTCCACCAAAAGAAGAAACCGATGAGTCCAAGTACTGCCGCAACGGCGCCTCCAACGAGAAGTGACATAATGCTCTCCCCCATATCTCCGGTATGATGTGAAGTTGTCCCGCCCACAGGGCAGGGCTTTTCAAAAAAGGAAATGATTCAATTCATACTGCACCCCTTGTCTCCATCATGCAGATGGGGATAAGGAATGCGCACCCGGTAATCTTTGGCATTGGAGTATAGGTAAAATAACGTTTTGTGTCAAGAAGAAGGATGTTGAGCAAAGGGGAAGACATGATGGTTAAAAATAATCCTTGATTAATATAATGTCTTAAACTAATTAAATAAGATTACGTAACACGCATATATTCATTCAGATTATATTTATTATTCAGGGAGATCGAGAGTGTTAGAGATTGATTTTGAGAAGGGAAGCGGCCTGGTTCCGGTGATTGTTCAGGATGATGAAACGAAAGAGGTGCTGATGCTGGCTTATATGAATCGTGAGGCCTGGATAAAAACGCTGGAGACGGGCAAGGCCACGTATTGGAGCCGGTCGAGAAATGAACTGTGGGTTAAGGGTGAAACATCCGGTCATGTCCAGCTCGTCAGGGAAATTCTCATTGACTGCGACGCAGATACCCTTGTTCTGAAAATTCAGCAGGTAGGCGGCGCGGCATGTCACACCGGGTACAGGTCGTGTTTCTATAGAAAGGTCGTCAACGAAAAGACGGAGATCATCGGAGAACTTGTATTTAAACCGGAGGATGTTTATAAATGAACAAATTGAAACTCGGAATACCGAAGGGAAGCCTGGAGGCCAAGACAGTTGACCTTTTTAAAATGGCCGGCTGGCGTATTTCCTATGATGAGAGGAGTTATTTCCCGGATATTGACGATGAGGAGATTTCCTGTACCCTGGTGAGGGCGCAGGAAATGTCGAGATACGTGGAGGATGGGACGCTTGATCTGGGTCTTACGGGGAAGGACTGGATCATTGAGAACGACTCTCATGTTGTTGAGGTACAGGATCTGATCTATTCGAAGGCATCGGCCAGGCAGGCGCGGTGGGTTCTGGTTGTCAGAGAGGATTCTCCCGTCCGTTCCCTGGAGGACATGGAAGGGAAAAGGATTTCCACGGAACTGGTCAGGTTCACGGAAAGATATTTCAAAGAGCAAAATATCAATGTCCATGTTGAATTTTCCTGGGGAGCCACGGAGGCTAAGGTCGTCGAAGGCCTTGTGGACGCGATTGTGGAGGTCACGGAAACGGGGAGAACCATCAAGGCAAACAAGCTGAGGATCGTTCATGAACTGATGAAAACCAATACAAAGCTGATCGCCAATCCTGATGCCTGGGAAGATCCCTGGAAGCGGAAGAAGATAGAGCAGATCAGGACATTGCTGAATGGTTCGTTGCTGGCCATGGGGAAGGTCGGTTTGAAATTGAATGTTTCCAAGGAGAATCTCGGGCAGGTTGTTCTCTTGCTGCCGTCACTGAAAGCGCCTACGATATCCGGGTTATACTCGAACGAATGGTACGCCGTCGAGACGATCGTGAGCGCGAACATCGTACGGGATTTGATTCCCTTGCTTCGGGAAGCGGGTGCGGAAGGCATTATTGAATATCCTCTGAACAAAGTCATCTGAAAGGCGGGACAGTTATGGCACGGAGGGCGAAAATACACAGGAAGACCACGGAAACGGACGTCTACATGGAAATCGACCTTGATGGAGGAGGAGAGGGGAAGATATCCACAACCGTCACCTTTCTGGATCATATGCTGAATCTCCTTGCCCGTCACGGCCTTGTGGATCTGACGGTAAAGAGCAAGGGGGATACGGATATTGACGACCACCATCTGGTTGAAGATATCGGCATATGTCTGGGGGAAGCCTTCAAGAAAGCGGTCGGTGATAAAAAGGGGATCAACCGGTACGGTTCGGCCACCGTTCCCATGGATGAAAGTTTATGCAGCGTGGTGATGGATATTTCCGGTAGGCCTTACCTCATCTACCATGTGGATTTTAAGGACAAAAAAATCGGAAGATTTGACCCTGCCCTGTTGAAAGAATTTTTCAAATCTTTTTCGGATCATAGCGGAATAACCTTGCATATCAACGTCATATATGGTAAGAATAATCATCACATCGCAGAGGCAATTTTTAAGGCCTTTGCCCTTGCCTTGAGAAGAGCCGTGACCATTCATGACCGTATCGAGGGTATCTTATCCACAAAGGGAAGTCTGTAAACACCGTTTAAGAAAATCATGGAGGTGACAATATCCGAAAAGAATCCCTGATTTTTTTTCTATGCCTTATTGTGCCATTTTTCTCCGGCTGTCATTACAGGGAAGGTGTATCTACAGAGATGCAGGAGGGCGGTAAGGTCGTTATGGATCGAATGGCTATCCTTCCCTTCCAGCGGATGAGTTCTGAAGATGCTTCCGTTAAGGCTGTCCGCTGTCCCCTGTGCGGATCAATTTTGGGAGCTGAGAAACTTCCCCGGGATGCGGAGAAGGTGATAGAAGATGTTTTTTTCAACCGTCTTAATGACAGGAAAAAATTTCAGCTTATCCCGCCGGATCGCGCCGGCGCCTTTTATAGTCGGATTTCGGAAGAGTCTCTGAAATTATCTTTGCCTGAAATTATAAAGAAGGTTGGCGCTGAACTGGAGGCTGACGGGGTCGTCGTCGGATATGTGTACCGCTACAGAGAAAGAAAGGGATACCCTTACTCGGCAGAGCGGCCTGCATCGGTTACCTTTGAAATTCATGTGGTCAGAACAAGCGATGGCGTGATTGTCTGGAAGGGTACCTTTGACAGGACACAACAGTCACTCATGGAAAACATGCTTCAGATCGCTTCGTTTTTTAAAGGACAGGGACGGTGGCTGACGGCAAAAGAACTGGCTACAGAGGGGATTGATACACTACTGGAAACATTTCCGGGTTTTCAATAAGAGGCGTCGTGGTTATCATACCCGCTATCGATTTAAAGAATGGTCAATGTGTACGTCTTGTTCAGGGGGACTTCAAGAGGGTAACCGTATACTCTGAAAATCCTGTTGAGATTGCCCGGCTATGGCAGGAACAGGGAGCGGAACGCATTCACATCGTGGATCTCGATGGGTCCCTTGCCGGTGTCCCGCGAAACGGGGATGTCATCCGGAATATCGTAAACGCTGTCGGGGCGCCCGTTCAGGTCGGCGGAGGCGTCCGGGACATGAAAACCATCGAGACATATATTGAGATGGGCGTAGAATGGGTTATTCTCGGAACGATGGCCATGAAAGACAGAAATTTTATAAAAGAAGCGTGCAATCATTTCAGAAACAGAGTCATACTCGGCATTGATGCAAATGCCGGCAAGATAGCGATTCAGGGATGGACGGAGCAGACATCGGCATCGGCAGTAGCAGTGGCAAAAAGTTATGAGGGGTATGGACTGGCTGCCATCATATATACGGATATCGCAAGGGATGGAATGGAAGCCGGGGTCAATACGGAAGCCACAAAGACACTTGCGGAAGCCGTTGATATTCCGGTGATAGCCTCGGGAGGCGTCTCGGATATGTCAGATATAGAAAGAATCCTTGAAATAGAGACCTTTGGAATTACCGGCGTGATTATCGGGAAAGCCCTGTACACGGGCGCTATATCCCTGAAGGATGCCATAAGCAGGGTTAAAAACGTTTAATCATAAGAGAAGATATGAAACCTTAAATTTCGGCGAAGATGAACATTTTCGAGTTTTCGACATCTATATAAGGGGGAATGATTTCATGGAAGGTTGCATATTTTGTAAAATTATTGAGGGTCGTATCCCGTGCAGTAAAGTTTATGAAGATGATCATGTCCTGGCCTTCGATGATATCCATCCCATGGCTCCCGTTCATGTGATCGTCATTCCCAAACAGCACATTTCAACTCTTTTGGATGTCGATGCCGGCATGGGGCATATCATGAATCTGCTGACAAAAGCCGTGCAGCAGGTCGCAAGGATCAAAGGAATTGCGAAGAAAGGCTTTCGCGTTGTGATAAACTGTAATGAGGAGGGAGGACAGGTGATTTTCCACCTTCATGTCCATATTCTGGGTGGAATGAAACTAAAAGATGAGTTGGCTTAAAAAATGAGGGTGACGGCGTCATGGGTCTTTATGAAAAAGTGAATGGGGAAATGGTTCAGGCTACCAAGGAGAAAGACAGATTGCGGCTGTCCGTGGTTCGCCTGATCAAGACAGCCCTGCATAACCGGGAAATAGGCTTGAAACGGCCTCTAAATGATCAGGAATGTCTGCAGTTGTTATCGGGCATGGTCAAGCAGAGAAGAGATTCCATCGAGCAGTTCAGGCAGGGTGGCAGGATGGATCTGGTGGAAAAGGAGCAGGCAGAGCTGACGATCGTCCAGTCCTTTATGCCTCAACAGATGTCGGAAGAAGATATTGCGAAAGAAATTGAAAAGGCCATTCAGGAAGCCGGCGCCACCGGCATAAAGGATATGGGTAAAGTCATGAAGATCCTGATGCTGGTTTTAACCGGAAGGGCAAATGGAAAACTGGTAGGAGAAAAAGTAAAGGCAAAACTATCAGGCTGAGAATTCTTTTGTTTTTTATCGAAAATCGTGCTTCAGTCCTGGCAACACGGGGAGGAAAGCATTGAAGAGTCACATTCCCGGGAGCAAAGTTGAAGAAGTAAAGGGCAGGGCTGATATTGTTGATCTGATTTCAGAATATGTAACCCTTAAGAAGGCAGGGAGAAATTTTATTGGGCTCTGTCCTTTCCATAAGGAAAAAACCCCTTCCTTTACCGTAAACCGCGACAAACAGATATTTTACTGTTTTGGGTGTGGTGAAGGAGGGAATGTTTATTCTTTTTTGATGAAGATCACCCATCAGTCTTTTCCTGAAGCAGTCCGATATCTTGCACGCAAAACGGGTATTGTCATACCCGAAGGGGTCATCACCCGCGAAGAGAAGGAACGAAGCGGCGTCAGGGAACAGATCATCCGTGTTAATCAGATGGCGGTGAAGCACTTTTCTCAAAACTTGTTTTCGCATGCAGGCAGGGAGGCAAGAGAATATCTTAAAAAAAGAGGACTCGGGGAGTCCGTCACCAGGGAGTTTCATCTGGGGTATGCACCGGACGGATGGAGGAATCTCAGGGATTTTCTTGAAAAGGGAAAGGTTCCTTTTAAGCTTGCCGAGCAGGCAGGCCTGATTGTTTCAAAAGCAGACGATAAAAACTCCTATTACGATCGCTTCCGGGGAAGATTGATTTTTCCCATTGAGGATATAGGAGGATATACCGTAGCTTTTGGGGGGAGAACCATAGAAAAAGGAGAACCGAAGTACCTGAATTCTCCCGAGTCCCCGGTATATATCAAGGGAAGATGCCTCTACGGATTGAATAAAACCAAAGACGATGTCCGGAAGATGGGCTGTGTGATTCTCGTTGAAGGATATTTCGACTTTCTTTCTCTCTGGAATGCCGGTGCGACCAATGTCGTTGCCACGCTGGGAACGGCCCTGACAAAAGAACATGTTGATTTAATCAAGCGGTACACGAATCAGGTTATTGCTGTATTTGATCCGGATGAAGCGGGTAAGAAGGCATTGACGAGAAGTCTTGAACTGTTTCTTGCCGGTAACGTACATGCAAAGGCTGTTGTGCTTCCCGAAGGGCATGATCCCGATCTATATGTCAGAAAATTCGGAAGAGAGCCCTTTGAGAAGCTTGTCAGCCAGGCCCAGTCCATGGTTGATTATTATATAGAAAAAGTGATCGGAAAGGTCAGCAGCCTTGAGGAAAAGCGGGATGCTCTGAAGGAAGCTGTGGCTTTTATTATCCATATGGGCAATGAGAGCGACAGGGACCTGTTTATTAAAAGGGTATCAGAGAAGTTAGGTTTAAATCAGGAACTCTTAATAAAAGAAGTCAATCATGCTTTGAAGGTATCGACCGGAAAGTCGGCAGATAAATCAAAAGAACTGAATATAGATATTGACAGGGTGGAGTTAAGTCTTATTCACATCATGCTGGAATATCCTCATAAAATTCCGGAAATTGTCCAAGCGGATATATTGAGTTATCTGACGAATTCCGATTTAAGGGCATTTGGAGGAGTTTTGAAAGAATCCTTCGACAGGGATGGGTTAGACGGTTTTGATGCCTCCCTGCTCATCGACGGTCTGGGCAATGGAATGATTAGAGAAAAACTGCTGAAAAAGATGGTCGATGAGGCTCCGTATGATGAAAAAATGGCAGAACGTATCCTTGCTGATACCATAAGGCAAATAAAGCGGAAAGGCTTTGGGGAGAGGCATAAGCTTTTGCACATGAAGCTTGCTAAGGCCAGAGAAATGGGCGATCTGGAGACGGAAAACATTCTGATGGCCGAAATCCAGAAATTGCAAAGAGAAAAAAAGGCGTTATCATCTTAAACGGTTTGAGAAGAGACGCTTTATCTTAAGATTAAAAACCGGGGAGAAACAAATATGGGAAAAGAAATAGAATCCGATGAATTTAAAAAATTGATATCGTTAGGTGAATCAAAGGGTTTTTTAACGTACGATGATGTCAATGATCTGTTGCCGTCCGATATTATATCTTCCGATCAGATCGATGATATCATCATGCTCTTTGGTGAAAAGAATATCGATATTATAGATACAGACAAGGGTGAAAAACTTGTTGTCAAAAAGGTAGCGGATGAAAGGATAGAGACGAAAGAAGAAGATATCCTTGACTTTATGGCCACCGTCGGAAAGACGGGCGACCCTGTCAAGATGTATCTGCGCGAGATGGGGCTTGTTTCCTTGCTGAGCCGGGAGGGTGAGGTCGAGATCGCGAAAAAGATCGAAGAGGGAGAAAGAGAAGTCATGGATTCCATCTTCGGTTTGGGAATTTCCGTCAAAGAAGTTGTGGATATCGGCGTAAGACTCAGAAGTGATGATCTCCGCATCAAGAGCGTTGTGGCCAACCTTGAAGACGAAGAGGGCTTTGTTGAAGAAGACATGCATAAAGAAAGGGTTTTGAAGTTGATCGACAAGATCACATCCCTGGATAAAAAGAATGATGCCCTCAGGCGGGAGCTGAAGGCAAAAGGCATTAGTCAGACCCGGAAAGAAGCAATCGGGGTGGAGTTGGCGAAGAACGCGAAAAATATTATTAATCTTTGTAGAAAAGTCAAATTCAGCAAGAAACAAATCGAGAGAATAGTCACGAAATTGAAGGACTATGTTACAGCGGGAGAAAACGCAGAAAATGAGATCCGTCGCTGCAAACAGGAAACGGGACTGTCTCTTAAAGAATTGGAAGAAGTCTGGGCACGCATCAAAAAGTCTCCTAAAAAGGAAAAAACCATAGCGAAGGAAATGAAAGTGTCCGTTTCTCGGCTGAAGACTTCCGAAACGATCATCAGGAATGCAAAGAAGAACATTGCAGCCATTACACTGGAAACGGGGCTTCCATTTCCTGTACTAAAAAGAGTGATCATCTCCGTTGAGAAAGGGGAGAGAAAGGCCGAAAAGGCAAAGAGAAAACTGGTGGAAGCCAATCTGAGGCTCGTTGTCAGTATAGCAAAGAAGTACACCAGCAGAGGATTGCAGTTTCTTGATTTGATCCAGGAAGGGAATATCGGCTTGATGAAGGCGGTCGATAAATTTGAATACCAGCGGGGATATAAGTTTTCTACATATGCCACCTGGTGGATAAGGCAGGCCATTACCAGGGCAATCGCCGACCAGGCAAGAACCATCAGGATTCCCGTTCACATGATCGAAACGATCAATAAACTGATTCGAACATCCCGGTATCTGGTCCAGGAACTGGGAAGGGAGCCAAATCCGGAGGAAATCGCCAACAAGATGGAGTATCCACTGGAGAAGGTAAGAAAAGTCCTGAAAATTGCCAAGGAACCTATTTCACTGGAGACACCGATCGGCGAGGAGGAAGACAGTCACCTTGGCGATTTCATTGTGGATAAAAAGATTATGTCTCCTTCAGAAGCGACGATCAGCATGAATCTTGCGGAACAGACGAGGAAGATATTATCCACCCTGACACCGAGAGAAGAGAAGGTTCTCAGAATGCGATTCGGCATCAGTGAGAGGGCCGATCATTCGTCTGCAAGTATGAAAGATCTGGACATCAACAGGGAGCGAACACGTCAGATAGAGGCAAACACGGCAAGAAAGCTGAGAAATCCTTCCAGGCGAAGGGTCTTCAAGCCTATGGTGAAATAAGTATTGACAACAACGGGGAATGAGTATAACAAAAAAAAGCTAACAAAGCGCCCTTGGGAAAGGGGTCGGTTCATGAGGGGGCCCATAGCTCAATTGGTAGAGCCACCGGCTCATAACCGGTAGGTCCCTGGTTCGAGCCCAGGTGGGCCCATCATAATATTATCCGGAGCCTGAGAGGTTTGAAAAATCTTCGGCTTACCTTGCAGTAATTGTTTTTTAAAAGTCCAAGGCTGTATGTTGTGAGAAAAGGAGAGATGACTTGAATGTGTCTCATGTTTTCCAGCGATAAAACATCAGGACAGTTTATATCTGATCATGGGAGAATGAACTTCCCTCATTAAGATGCACCACCGGTTGGTGCATTTTTTTTGTGATTCGTTCCGGTTATTTTTTTTAAAAATGAAAGGTGAAGATATTTGAAAGAACAGGTATCACTATTGATTGAGCTTCAAAAACTGGATCTGACGATAGGCAGAATAAACCTGAAGAAAAAGGAGCTGCCTGAGAAAATCTCCAAAATGGATGAAGAATTCAGGACATTCCTTGCAGACATGGAAGCAGAGAAAAAGAAAGTCGATGAATTACAGAAACATCACAAGGAAAAGGAAGAGAAGCTGAAAAGGGGGATTGAAAGCCTGAAAAAAACAAGGGATCGTCTTTATGAGGTAAAAACGAACAAAGAATATCAGGCAATCCTGAAAGAAATAGAGATTATTGAGCACAAGAACAACGAAATTGAGGATGAGATTATTGCTGCCCTTGAGGAGCTTGACAAGGCAAGAGATCAGTTGAAATTAAAAGAAAACGGGCACGTAACGTTTAAAGTGCAATATGAACAAAATAAAAAGAAAATGGAAGACGAACTTGGGCTCCTCGATGCCGAACTTTTAACCTGTCAGCAAAAAGGCGGCGAGTGCGCGAAACAGATAAATGAACCTCTCCTCAAACGGTATGAAACGATCAAGGGCTTAAGAAACGGTCTGGCTGTCACGTCCGTATGGAAGGAAGTCTGCAGCGGATGTCACATGAATATTCCACCCCAGATGTATATCGAGTTGCAGAAATCGATGGAGTTAATATCCTGCCCGAATTGCAACCGGATTATATACTGGCGTGATCAGGATAAGAATGATGGCTGACGGAGCGTTGAAGCTCTATACCGATGGGGCATGCCGGGGGAATCCCGGTTATGGAGGCGCCGGAGCCGTTCTGGTTGATGAAGAGGGCAACACGGTGGCAACAGCCAGCAAATTCCTGGGTCTTTGCACAAACAACATCGCTGAATACAGCGCGTTGATTCTGGGTCTGGAAGAGGCATTGAAAAGGCGGTGCCGTCGACTTCATATTTTTCTGGATTCGGAACTCCTGGTGAAACAGATCAATGGATCGTACCGGGTGAAAAGCAACCATTTAAAAGTCTTGATGCAGGATGTAAAAAGATTGCTGTCGTCCTTTGATGAATATACAGTGGAACACGTAGGCAGAACATTTAATCAGGTTGCCGACCGACTGGCGAACGAAGTCATCGACGAAGCATCCCAATTCTGATATAATATCATATAGAAGATGTCAGAGCAGATCAGATGATCGCTGGTCCGGTTTTCCGGACTGGAGGAAAGTCCGAGCTCCACAGGGCAGGATGGTCGCTAACGGCGACTGGGGGCGACCCTAAGGAAAGTGCCACAGAAAATATACCGCCCGCATCTTGCGGGTAAGGGTGAAAAGGCGAGGTAAGAGCTCACCAGTTTCCCGGGTGACCGGGAAAGCTTGGTAAACCCCATCCGGAGCAAGACCAAATAGGAGAACATCAAGAGCGGCCCGCTCGACGTTCTCGGGTAGTGTCGCTTGAGGCAGCAGGCAACTGTTGTCCCAGAGGAATGATCATCGTCGTCTCACGGGTGACCGGGGGGCGGAACAGAACTCGGCTTACGGTCTGGTCTGACATTATCTTATATTAAAATGGATTCCCCTTTGCACGGGAATAACCTAAAGAATGAGGGTTAAAACCGTAATATGATGCACGCAAGGAAAATCCTCCAGAAAGTCTTCCCCGATGGCCGAAAATTTTTTTTCGGCCATGCAGGTCTTGTAAAATATTTCATCACGGCCTTCATGCTTGTTCTTCTTTTTTGTTTTTCCCGAGAGGGTTTCGCCCAGGATTTCAAAGCATCCATGGATGAGGCGGACGCATACCTGAGAAACGGCCAGTATCTGGAAGCCGTGGGCGCCTATCAGGAGATTTCTGAACGCGCTCCCGATCCGGACATGAAGGCGAAGGCAATCCTTAGAATCGGGGACATCTACAGTTATTTCTTGAACAATTACGACATGGCGCTGGAGAAATATGACGTCGTAAAGAAACAGTATGCCGGAAGTATGCACGCCGCAAACGCCTACTTCAATTCCGGAATGATCCTTTACGAAAGAAACCGGTGCGGTGAGGCGCTAAAACAGTTTAGAATGTACATCGAAAAATATCCCCGTGGAGAAAGGCGCGAAACGGCGGAATTCATGGTCGAAACATGTTCCAGACCACCTACCGTAGCGGAAGAGAAAAAAACAGTCTCCAAAATCCCGGTGGATGAAAACATCAGGGTACTGGTAATGACGGCTGTTCCCGAAATTCGGGTGGAAGGCACTTCCCTTCTCGAAGTCAAAGACATCGGCGAAAAAAGTCTGCTGACCGGGGTTGAAACTGCCGTCATAGACGTTCATCACAGAACGGTGAGATTGAACGGCGACAGGATGGTCCATGAAAAACTGGTCATTGCTCCTGCCGAGGGCGGTATCCTGGTACTGAATGGATACCCGTACAGAGGAAAAATAAGAATCCAGAAAAATCCCAAAGGAGGTCTGGACATCATCAATATCCTGGGCGTGGAAGGTTATCTCTATGGCGTCGTTCCGAAAGAAATGTCTCCTCAATGGTTCCCCGAAGCATTGAAAGCGCAGGCTGTAGCAGCCAGAACATACGCCCTTTACCAGATGGACAAAAGCAAAAACCGCGACTTCGACGTTTTATCGACGACGGCGTCGCAGGTGTATGGCGGAATGTCGGTAGAAGCTGAGAAGGCCAGTCGGGCCGTCGATGAAACGAAGGGAGTGGTGATCCGTCACAACGGTCAACTGGCGCTCACCTATTTCCATTCAAACAGTGGCGGAATGACGGAAGATGCCCAGCGGGTATGGACAGCGGAAATTCCTTACCTGAAAGCGGTTCGTGACGACTTCAGTACAAAGGCTCCTGCAAATTCATGGAAAGTTTCCATGAGTTTTGACGATATTCAGAAAGCTCTGAACAAGAAGGGCGCCAACTTCGGTCCCGTCGAGAACATTGCTGCTGTTGATATCAGTCCGTCAGGCAGGGTCATGAAAATCAAAATGTCTCACGGGGGCAGGGAAACAATTATGAACGGCAATGATTTCAGGCTCAAAATCGATCCTGTCCTGATCAAAAGTACCCTTTTCACCATAAATCAAAATGCGCGGGAGGTACGCTTCGAGGGCAGGGGGTATGGTCATGGTGTCGGCATGAGCCAGTGGGGCGCTTACGTCATGGCACGGGAAGGGCGTACATACAGGGATATCCTGCGATATTATTATCAGGGCGTGGACGTCGCAACGCCTTAACGGGACACGCGGAAGCATCCTGATTCGGTGACCCCAACTCACTTTTTTCTGTTATGATCCAGACTATGGCAGTAAAACCATCGTTCCTTCCTTTTGAGATACCCGAACTAAAATCCAGGAATATGAGAATAGGGAGAGAAGGCTTATTGAGGCGCTCTTTTTCTGTTGTTCCTGATGATTATTTCAGAGTTTATCAGAACGAGGATCTTCATCTAAAAGTCGAATTCCAGCATCAGGAAGACCACGCCAGGATTTTTCTTTATACGAATATCGACTGTCCGACAGATGAGTGGCAAGAACTGGAGTTCAGCCGCGAAGAAGGAGGAATTTACAGCCTGTCGTATAAGGTCAGACAATGCGGGAGATATGAATTCAAAATAAAATATACCCTTGATAACGGCAAAACCTGGTACTGGGACCGGGTTCCTTTCAGCGAGGTGATTGTGGATCCGGAGGCTACGAAGGATATCAGGATGTATACCCTGATTCTGCCTATCTCAGGCGCCATTACGGATTGGATAGAGATGCTTCCTCACATCGCCGGGCTTGGTTTTAATACGGTTCATCTTATGCCCCTTACCAGCCTTGATCTGTCTGAAAGCCCCTATTCCGCCCATGATCTTTTTTCCATCGACAAAGCTTACAGCGGGAAAGAAGCGCATTCCGGTTTTGATCTCTTTGAACAGTTTGTTGAAAAAGCCGGTAAGCTGGGAATCCGGCTTTGCTTTGATCTGGTATTGAATCATATAGGGATCAGAAGCAAGATGGCGCGCATGTGCCCTGAGTGGATCATACCTGACAAGAGCGAGAAAGACGGATTGAAACGAGCCGGATGCTGGCATATGAACTCATGGATAAAATGGGGGGACCTTGTAAAAATATATTATGATCATCCCCATCCTGAAATCCGCCGCGATATCTGGGATTACATGAAAAAATATTCCCTGTTCTGGGCCTATTTCGCCCACCTTACGGGCGGCATGATCCGTCTCGACAACCTCCATTCAAGCAATGAAGAGTTTATTGCGAACCTGCTCGAAGATCTGCGCGGCGCCTATCCTGATCTGATGATCATGGCGGAGTTCTTTACAGATTCCAATACGGTTCTGAAAAAAGCGGCCGATTGGCAGATCAATCTATTTCTTGCTAATCAGTGGGAATACCCCTATGCCGGTGATCTTCGGAATTACCTTCGTTATATTCATGATATAGGTCGGAAGGTACGCTATTTCCTTCCCATCACCACTCATGATACAGGCGCGCCGGCCCAGCTTTTCGGCAAAGCGGAGGCCGCTGTGCCCCGTTATGCCGTAACAGCTCTCATGGGGACAGGAAAAACGGGCATTGTCCAGGGATCCGAATACGGCTATCCGGAGAAAATAGATTTTATAGGCAGAAAAGAAAAGTGTAAATTCCAGGAAAATCATTTCATCGCTGAAGGCATGAGAAATATCAACCGGGTACTTGCGGAATCATCCGTGTTTCATCAGGACGGAAACCTGGAATTTATTGACGGCGGTCACGGCGCGGTGCTGGGAGCCTTGCGGCGCCCCGTCAAGGGGAATGACACAGGCTATATGATATTTGCCAATTTCGATATTCATAACGGCTATAGCCTCTGGGTTGATCTTTCCTCTTTTATGATAACAAATACAATACAACTGGAGGATAGGATCAGCGGAGCCGACTTCGAAACACAGATTGATGATATCAAGATTAATATAGAACCCTGCGGTTTCAGGATATTCAAGATAAGGCGGTGAGCTTGATGGATGAAGATGTTAAGGGTTCAGGTCTTGAGACCTGAACCCTTAACATCTTAACGACAGGAGCGCTTTTTTCTGTTTCTCAGGGTAAAAGAGGTTTTTAGTGCAGGCGAGGAAGCGGATGACCGTTGCATCATGGGTTGTCCCTGGGCTGTCATAAAACTCTTTCGTTTCGCAGGTTGTTGCCGCGGGCGGTTGTGTCCGCCGTCATTCCCCGCGGGCGCCGGGACGGCGTAGTTGAAGTCCAGCAGCGTCCTCTTTTCGATCTGTTCACCGAGCGCCTTCTCGATGGTCCAGACGAAGGCCCTTTCTTTGAGTGTCACAAAAGTAAATGCGTCCCCGGTCTTTAGAGCACGGCCTGTGCGGCCGATGCGATGTGTATAAGCGTCGACAGTGTCGGGCATGTCGTAATTGATCACGTGCGATATGCCGGAAACATCGATGCCACGGGCGGCAATGTCCGTGGCCACCAGAATCTGGTACTTGCCGTTGCGGTAACCGCTAAGCACTGCCTGGCGCTTGGTCTGTGGCAGATCCCCCTGCAGGGACGCCGCTACAAAACCGGCCTTTGCTATCTGTTCCGCCAGGCGGGTCGCACGGCCCTTGGTGCGCGTAAAAACGAGCACTGACTCCGTATCCGTGCCTTCCAGAAGCCTCATCAAAAGAGCTGTTTTGAGGTGCTGTTCGACGGGATAGATGGCATGTGAGACCGTGGATACGGGAGTGGTATTGCCGATCTGGATGTTGACCGGATTGCGCAGGATTTCCTGGACAAGGCTTCGGATGTCATCGGGCATGGTGGCGGAAAACAGAAGCGTCTGACGCTTGGCCGGAAGCCGCTTGATGATCTTTCTGATATCCGGCAAAAACCCCATGTCGAACATGCGGTCCGCCTCGTCAAGGACGAGGATTTCGATGTGAGATATATCAATTTCGCCATGGTCCATCAGATCGAGAAGCCTTCCCGGGCAGGCCACGATGATTTCGGCGCCATGACGGAGCTTCGTGATCTGGGGATTTTTATTCACACCGCCATAAACGGTGACGCTCTTCAGCTTCGTCCGCCGACCCAGCTGAGAAATGGCTTCATGTGTCTGTTCCGCCAGTTCCCGTGTCGGAGAGATGATCAGCGCCCGGGCAAGCTTTCGCGGCCTATCCATCAGTCGCTGCAAAATGGGCAGCACAAACGCCGCCGTTTTTCCTGTACCGGTATGGGCCAGCCCCATTACGTCCCGGCCGTCGAGAATAGACGGGATACAGCGGGTTTGAATCGGCGTGGGCTCCGTGTAGCCTGATACTTCGATACCCGATTCGATTTGGGGGTATAAATTAAATGTTTTAAAATTCGTTGATAATTCACCAGTTGTTGCTTTTGTTTTTTGCATGTACTCCATTTCCTTTTTTCTATTGAACGTCTTGTATTGACGTTGATTTACCGGTTTTCTTCTTCGCTTACCGAAGAGGCATAAAAAATCCCCAGAAGCCTCTTTTACAGGCTCTGGGGACATTGTGGACCAAAACCGGTTCTAAAACTGAACCTCTTATACGCTTCCAAAACGATCATGTCAAGGATTATATATAGGAATAATGGTAAGCGGAAATAAGCTTAAGAAATCTGAGAAGGAAAAATTACCGCGGAAATGGTTACAAGATGCCTACAGGCGGCCGGCCGCCGGCAGGTGAGTCATTGTTATACGATTTGAATATGCGACACGCTTGAGTATCTTTCTGATCAGAAGTCAAAATAAAAGGGCGGCAACGGAAATGATATCCTCGTTGCCGCCCGGATTTTTTGACGATCCCGTGTGAAAGGATTTACTTGTTTAGCAAAGCGGCGTGGGCCGCTGCCAGGCGGGCAATGGGTACGCGGAATGGCGAGCAGGAGACGTAGTCCATGCCGACGCGATGGCACAGATCGATGGATCTTGGATCGCCGCCGTGTTCGCCGCAGATGCCGACCTTCAGTTTTGGTCGCGTTGATCGACCCTTTCGTGTTCCCATTTCGACCAGCTGGCCGACTCCGCTTTCGTCCAGGCTCTGGAACGGATCTTCGGGAAAGATTTTCTGTTCCAGGTAAATGGGCAGAAACCCTCCGATGTCATCCCGTGAAATACCAAACGTGGTCTGGGTCAGGTCGTTCGTCCCGAAGGAGAAGAACTCGGCAGTCTTTGCTATTTCGTCGGCCGTCAGCGCCGCACGCGGGA
>Ga0163209_1000030_pt1 | contig 52415 bp, 51 predicted proteins | sample Kivu_160m_FD_113538 | JGI IMG/M metagenome (GOLD analysis project Ga0163209, IMG submission 113538) | Freshwater microbial communities from Lake Kivu, Western Province, Rwanda to study Microbial Dark Matter (Phase II) - Kivu_160m | ecosystem: Environmental > Aquatic > Freshwater > Lake ...
TATGATGTACTGGCCAGTAACGGAATAGGCTTTGTCAGATCATATGCAAATTTTATATTGATAAATAGTGGAGAAAATAGTGATATGGTCGTGGAAGAATTACTTAAAAATGGATTTATAGTAAGACCGGGAAAAAATCTTGGGATACCCGGATACATCAGGGTTACGATTGCATTACCGGATGTGAATAAGAAATTCCTTATGATTTTTACAAAAATATTTAACAATCTTTATAAAAGGAAAAAGAATAAAAATGGAAACGGTAGTTACAGGTAAAGGAACGGAAGTTCGGTTTGGACTGACACTGCCGACTGTCATAATTGCCGAAAGGATCAATCCAACCGGAAGAAAAGATCTTGCAGAAGAGTTAAAACAGGGTAAGTTCGATATAGTCAGGGAAGATGCCATAAAGCAAACTGAAGCGGGTGCGCACATAATCGATATCAATGTTGGAGCGGTTGGAGTAGATGAAGCCGACGTATTGCCCGGGGCGGTCAAGATGGTAATGGAGGTAACAAACCAGCCTATTTGCCTGGATTCGGTAAATCCAAAAGCGATAAAGGCTGCTCTTGAAGTTTATCCATATAAAGCTATCATCAATTCGGTAAGCGGCAAGGAAGAATCGCTGGAAGAAATTCTACCGATGGTAAAAGACAGCGGAAGCGCAGTTATATGCCTTACAATGGATGATAATGGTATTCCAGACGACGTCGAAAAAAGATTTGAAATTGCAAAAAAGATAGTCAAGAGGGCTGAATCTGAGGGAATAAAGAGGGAAGACCTGGTATTTGATTGTCTGGTCATGACGAACGCAGCAGATTTTAATGCAGGCAGGATCACACTGGAAACTCAGCGAAGGATAGCAGATGAATTTGGTGCATCGATAACCGGAGGTTACTCGAATATCAGTTTTGGAATGCCGAACCGGGACCTGCTCAATATCCATTTCATAACAATGGGCATCGCGAGCGGTTTATGCGCAGCTATTACTGATCCGCTTATAAGTGGAATCCACGAAGCAATGAAAGCCGCAGATTTTCTTGCTGGCAGAGATCCATATGGCATGAATTATATTTCTTACTCTAGAAAATAATTGTTTTTTATTTTATAATCTAAAGCTTATTCATTAATCAAAAAAAAGGAGAAGAAATGGCTAAGGTCATTCTAAAAAATCTCACAAAAAAATTCGAAGATGTAATTGCAGTGAACAACATTAGCAGTACGATTGAAGACCAGGAGTTTGCGGTCCTGGTAGGACCATCAGGATGCGGGAAAACCACGACCCTGCGAATGATAGCAGGATTGGAGGAGATTACCCAGGGAGAAATATATATCGGAGACAGGTTAGTTAACAACGTTCCTCCAAAGGATAGAGACATCGCAATGGTTTTTCAAAATTATGCTCTTTATCCTCATATGAACGTGTATGACAATATGTCATTCGGATTGAAATTGAGAAAAACTCCCAAATTGGAAATTCAAAAAAGAGTATTGCAAACGGCAAAGATTTTAAAAATTGAAGATCTGCTCAAGAGAAAACCAAAACAACTTTCGGGCGGGCAGAGACAAAGAGTCGCTTTAGGAAGAGCGATTGTAAGAGATCCTAAAGTTTTTTTAATGGACGAACCTCTCTCCAACCTTGATGCAAAACTCAGAGTCCAGATGAGAACGGAGATTGAAAAACTTCACAAGAGACTCAAAGCTACCATAGTCTATGTCACACATGATCAAACTGAAGCCATGACAATGGCAGAAAAGATAATCATTTTAAAGGATGGAATAATTCAACAGACAGGTAAAGCTCAGGAAGTATATGATAATCCCGACAATATATTTGTGGCTGGTTTTATAGGAAGTCCCGCCATGAATTTCCTGGATGCTACTGTAACGGATCAGTTGACCTTTAAGGGCAATATATTTGAACTCGGCACCACGGATAAGATCAAAAAAATAATCAAAGATAACGAACTCGCCGGAAAAGAAGTAATAATCGGAATCAGACCTGAGGATCTGGAAGACATCAATTTTGTACAGGGTACTTCGAGAAGCAATACCATAACTGCCAATATCGAGGTTACGGAACCTATGGGTGCAGAAATCTATGTATATATCGATATGGAAGGTATCCTTGTCACAGCCAGAGTCAATCCAAGATCAAAATATAAAAGCGGTGAGAAGGGGACCATGTTTGTGGATGTCGATAAGATACATATTTTCGACAAGAAGACAGAGAAGGTTTACAGATAAATAAAATCATCTGGATGACAATTGGTGCTGATTGTTGGCTTTGATCTCCATAATACATAACGATTTTAATAAACTTTTATAAACAAATTTCTATAAGTTTAATAGTGATAAAATAATCTTTCTTTAAGAACTTGACTATCTTAAAAGTTTTATTGTAAAATATTTGCACGCGTGTTTATATGCATGAATTCAACTAGAAGTGATTATAGGCTGGTATGTATAGCAAAGATATAGCAAAACTGGCAGGGGTTTCAAGAAGTACAGTATCCAGGGTTGTAAATAATTATTCCAATGTACAACCTGAAACAAGAGAAAAAGTAAATAGCATTATCAAAAAATATGGTTATGTACCCCATGCGCCTGCAAGGGCGCTTGCCGGCAAAGTCAGTAATATTATAGGTATTTTTATTGCCAATATTAGATTTATCAATGAAAAATTCCGGGTCTACCAGAATGTGTATATCTCACCATTCGAAGCAGCAATAATAGATTATGCGGATAAGCTTGGATATAATGTGCTGGCTTTGATAATCAATGATGACAATGATTTTGACAAGATAAGAAATCTTTTTAACAGCAAGATATTATCCGGTGGGATTTTCCTGGGAGCAAATAATAACTCCAGAGAGATCTTTGACCTTATAGAATCCGGATATAAAATGGCCGTAATAGATCAGGAAAAAAAACAGGGCAGAAAGGCGCAAAATTATATTATCGTTAACTCGGATAATTATAGTGGTGCATATAAAGCTACAAAACATCTAATAGATTACGGTCATACTGAGATAGCACATATTTGCGGTGATATGAATAAATATTCAGGTTTCAAAAGACTCGAAGGATATAAAAAAGCAATGAGTGAGATAAAGTTAAGGAATAGGAGAGATTACATAGCTTATGGAGATTTTACCGAAGAGAGTGGATTTGAGTGTGCATACCAACTTTTAAAAGATAAGATCAAAAATAAGATAACAGCTATTTTTTCATCAAATGATACAATGGCTATTGGAGCCATGCAAGCCCTGAAAGAAATGAAAATAAGAATTCCCGATGATATTTCTATTATTGGTTATGATGATATCAGAATGGCAAGTTATGTTTCACCAACTCTTACGACTGTCAGGAGTTCTATTACGGAAATGGCATCTGTTGCTACGGGAAATCTTATAGATTTTATTGAAAATGATATTAATTCCTCAAGATATTTCACTATTCCTGCAGAGTTGGTAGTAAGAGAGTCAACAAGAAAAAAATAATATCGATGATGAAAAGGTATGCTTTTATAAAAACTTTATAAAACTACACACAGACAAAAATAATCAAAAAAACACTTGACGACCATAAAAGCTTTATTATAAAATAATTGCACGCGTGTTTATATGATAGAACGCGTGTTTATATGATTGGAAATCCATATTTGGGATTGTTCCTACAAAAAAGGACAGCACTTTATTCAAATGCTTTATTCATATGGAAGGGAGGTGAAACAAGCAAATAAGTTTTTAAGCCATTACTTTAAATACCAAATACCTTAAAAGGAGGTTAGATAGTGAAAAAAGTATTTTTATGGCTACTTGTAATATCAATGATTGCAGTGTTCTCTTTAGCAGGTTGTAAAGAAGAAGCTGCAGAAGAAGAAGCTGCAGAAGAAGAAGTTGCAGAAGAAGAAGTTGCAGAGGAAGAAGTTGCAGAGGAAGAAGTTGCAGAAGAAGAAACAGCGGGCGAAGCTATAACCTTCTGGGCTATGCCCAATGCCCCCTCTGAAGCCCACCTAGCTTGGATGCAGGAGAAGGCAGCTGATTTTCTTGAGGAAACCGGTATTACCGTGAACTTCGAGGAGGTTGGTTGGGGCGATGTGGTACCCAAAGTATCGGCGGCGTTAATAGAACCGACAGCTGATGTCTCTCAGCTGGGTACTACCCAGAATGCCCAGTTCGCTGCCACCGGTGGATTGTCAGAGATCAATATGGATGATTTCGGTGGGGCAGATGCCTTTTTAGCTGCAAACTTAGAATCCACCACTCTCGGAGATTTGAATTATGGTGTCCCCTGGTTTGCTGAAACAAGGGTTCTATTCTACAATAAGGATATGTTTGAAGCAGCAGGAGCAACACCACCTACCACCTGGGATGAGGAAGTAGCTGCCGGAGAGAAGATCATAGAAGAATACGGGGAAGGCAAAGCAATTGCTATGGCTGGAACCAATGCTTGTGATCTAATACACAACTTCGCTGCACTCTTGTATCAAGGTGGAGGGAGTATATTGAATGAGGATAATACGGAAGCTACCCTCAATAGTCAAGCGGGAATTGACGCCATGGTGTACTATATCAATTTGCTGGCAAATGGGCTAGCCGATCCAGCCTGTGCTGAGTATAATCAACCGCAAGCTGACGCTGCTTTCATAAATGGCAACGTTGCTATGTGCGTTATGGGACCATGGAACATTTCCGGCATTGTAAACGACAATCCCACACTCAACTATGGTGTTGTTGAACTTCCAGCAGGACCAACAGGTTTAAAGGGTTCTTTCTCTGGTGGAAGTAACCTTGTTATCTTTGGCAACAGTACACACCAGGAAGCTGCAAAGGCATGGGTAAACTATCTCCTAAGAGATGATGTTCTGCTTAGTTATACTAATAAGGACATATCTAACATGATACCAGCAACCCTTAGCGCTTTGACGGATCCTTACTATCAGACCCCTGAGATGCAGACCTTTATAACGAGTCTGGGATATGCTACCGCTTATCCTTCATTAGGAGTTTGGGTAGATATTGAAAATGCAATAGTAGGTGAGTTCAAGAACGTTTTGACCGCTTACCTCGACATGACTGCGGCAGGACCTATAACTCAGCAGGTAATAGAACAGATTGCTACGGGTGCCTTGAATAGAGCGGCTGCAAAAATTAACGCGGCTTTAGCTCCTGCTGAATAGATTACCTTCTTTTCTATCTCTAAGAGATAGGTAATCTTGTTTTGAAGAGAGGGAACGGTTAACTTTCAGAAAAAGGGAAACTGTTTCCTCTCTTCCTTTATAAGGCTTGAGTTAAGTACGGGGGTAAGGAGGATGTATGAAAAATACCAGGAGTAAATGGGGTTTCATAGCCCCAATAATAGCCAGTATAAGAAAGAATAAACTCGCCTATTATTTACTTATTCCTGCTCTCATTTGTATGTTTGTAGTTCATGTTATTCCTATGATATGGGGAGTTACTATTAGCTTTCTTAACCTTGATATACACACCATTGCTGATTGGAGTAAGGCTCATTTTATAGGGCTGGCTAATTATATAAACGGTTTGAATCCAATAACTACCATAGGGGAACGTTTCCTGCGTTCTTTATGGAATGTAACCTACTATGCAATAGTGGTCATTTCTTTAGGTTATATTATCGGCATGGGGGTAGCTTTGGTTTTAAACCAGAAATTTAAAGGAAGGACGGTTGTGAGAGGACTAATACTTTTGCCTTATATTATTCCAGACTCAGTAGCTTACTCCGTTTGGCGGTTTATGTTCCAATCTAGAATAGGTATAGTGAATAAGTACTTACTAGCCTGGGGCTTGATTCAAAGACCAGCGGTCTGGTTAATCGGCAATAAGGCCATTTATGCGGTGATGATAGCTAGTATCTGGAAAGGATGGCCTTTTACCTGTTTAATATTACTGGCGGGATTGCAGAGCATTCCAAATGAGTTGTATGAAGCAGCCAGGATAGATGGCGCTTCGGTTTGGCGCCAATTTAAATCTATTACCTTTCCCCTCCTTATGCCCGTGACTTCTGTTCTTCTACTTTTATCCACAATATGGACTTTCTTTGCCTTTAATCAGTTTTATGTAATGCTGGGTACAGATCCAGGCTTTCAAGCAGATGTTCCCACTACCCTTATTTTAAGAGAGGCTTTTAATTCTTTCCACTATGGAATTGGTTCAGCTATGTCGGTAATCCTCATGATGATTATGGCAGTCTTTGCTATATTTTACATTAAAAAAATCCGGCCGGGGGAGGAGATGTCATGATGAAAAGAAAAACGAGAAAAATCATAAAAGGAGTATTTTTGTACCTTACCGTAGCGCTCATTGTAATATCAGTGCTTCTGCCCTTTTTTTGGATGGTCTCCAGTTCGTTTAAATCATCACTAGAGATCCAGGCCGCGGATATTAAGACACCGGGCCAGGAACCTACCTGGATACCTCGTCGTCCTACTCTGGAGAATTATATAACAGTAAATAAAGTGGTTAAAATAGCGGATTATTTTAAAAACAGTATAATAATAAGCCTGGGAACCATGATTTTTTGTCTCATTATTGCTGTTTTGGCCGCCTACTCAATCTCCCGTTTTAAATTTCCTGGTAAAACCCCCTATACCATATCGGTATTGTCTACCCAGATGTTTCCCGGAATTCTCTTCCTAATTCCTTATTTTGTTATATTTATCGGGATAACGAACATTACAGGTCTTCCTATGAGAAATACCTATTGGGGGATGATTTTTACCTATACCTCTTTTGCCCTTCCCTTTTCTATCTGGATGATGAGAGGTTACTTCAATACCATTCCCCGGGAAATAGATGAACAGGCTCAAATTGACGGATGTAGTAAAGTAGGAGCTCTTTTTAGAGTTATTCTTCCTTTAGCTAAACCGGGTCTTGCCGCTATCGCTATATATGGATTTATGATGGCCTGGGGTGAGGTATTATTCGCTTCCGTCCTTACAGGAAAGGATACAACGACGGTAGCTATCGGCATTTTGAGATATATCACTACTCAAGAAAACCGCTGGGGTGGAATGATGGCTGCTTGTGTATTGGTATCTCTTCCCGTGCTGGCATTTTTTACAATAATACAGAAGTATATGATTAGTGGTCTAACGGCTGGAGCAATAAAGGAGTAACATATATCATCATTGGGATTGCAGAGCCTCTTTCGAGCCGAAGCCCAGAGCGAAGCGAGGGGTCAGTGAGGAATCTCCCCGAAAGTTTTTGAATTTCTCGCCGTGACCATATAAAATGTATTTTTCAGATACTTACCAAAATTTTAGGAGATAATGATGAACCCATATGGACATTTTGATGATGCCAATAAAGAGTATATTATAAAAAGACCGGATACTCCTCTTCCGTGGATTAATTATCTGGGTTGTGAAAAGTATTTTGGTATCATATCGAATACGGCCGGGGGTTACAGTTTTTATCTGGATGCCCGGCTCCGTCGTTTAATCCGCTATCGCTACAATAATGTCCCAATGGATATGGGGGGACGCTATCTTTACATCAAAGACGGGGATTTAATATGGAATCCGGGGTGGAAGCCAAGCCGGACAACACTGGATGAATACTCTTGCCATCATGGCCTTGGCTATGCCGAAATCAAGGGCCGCAAAAATGGAATAGAAGCCACAGTTCTATATTTCGTACCGATGGGAGAAAATATGGAGGTATGGAATGCAGTAATAAATAATAAGACGAACCAAAAAAAAGTAATCACTGTTTTTTCATTTGTTGAATTCTGTCTCTGGGACGCAATGGATGATATGACGAATTTTCAGAGAAATCTTAATGTAGGTGAAGTGGAAGTAGAAGATGGGATCATTTTTCACAAAACGGAATACAGGGAGCGGCGAAACCATTATGCTTACTTTGCCTGCAGCCGTAAAATTAATGGATTCGATACAAGTAGGGACAGCTTCATCGGTCCCTTTAATGGATTTGATGATCCTTCAGTAGTCAGGAATGGAAAATGCACTGGTTCCATTGCAAATGGCTGGTCCCCCATAGGTGCCCATCAGCTGAACCTGGTGCTTGAACCAGGTCAAAAAGAAGAATTTTATTTTATGCTGGGCTATATGGAAAATAAAGATGATGAAAAGTTCCAGGCTCCAAATGTGATAAATAAGAAATCTTTTCAGGAAAAAATGAAGGTTTTTAAAAGTCCCGGATTTGTGGATAATGCATTTGGCCAGTTGAAAAAATACTGGACCGACACACTTGGGAAATACAGTGTGGATATAGAAAATGAGCATGTGAAACATATGGTGAATATATGGAACCAATACCAGTGCATGGTAACTTTCAATCTCTCGAGGTCCGCTTCTTTATTTGAATCCGGTATTGGCAGGGGGATGGGGTTCAGGGATTCGAATCAGGATATACTTGGATTTGTGCACATGATTCCTGAACGGGCGAGAAATAGGATTCTGGAACTAGCTTCAGTCCAGCTTTCTGACGGAAGCTGTTATCACCAGTATCAGCCTCTGACCAGGGAAGGTAATAAAGACATAGGAAGCGGATTTAATGATGATCCGTTATGGCTGATAGTTTCGACCTGTGCATATATAAAGGAAACGGGAGATTTTTCTATCCTGGATGAACCTTCCAGTTATGCGGATTTACCTGAGAGCAAGGCAACGATTTTAGATCATCTTTTCCAATCAATGCAATTTACCTTAGATAAATTGGGACCCCATGGTCTTCCTCTGATAGGTCATGCCGATTGGAACGATTGTCTGAATCTCAATTGTTTTTCCAGCCATCCCGGAGAGAGTTTCCAGACATTCGGAGATAGACCCAACGGTGCAGCGGAATCCATTATGATTGCCGGACTGTTTTTATATGCTTTCAGTGAAATGGAATCACTTTTAAATCATATCAAAAACAAAGAAAAAACTGCTGTACTGGGTGGTGTATTTAAAAAAGGATATGAATCTATAAAGAAAGCTGTTGAAGTATCTGGCTGGGATGGCGAATGGTTTTTAAGAGCTTATGATTATTATGGTTCTAAAGTCGGGTCAAAAGAATGCCAGGAAGGAAAGATATTTATAGAATCACAGGGTTGGTGCATTATGGGCGGTATTGGCCTTGAAGACGGAAAAGCAAGGAAAGCCCTGGACAGCGTAGAAAAGTTTCTGGCAACTCCATATGGAATTGTACTTGTTCAACCTGCATATACTCATTATTACCTGAATTTAGGGGAGATAACTTCATACCCTCCTGGCTATAAAGAAAATGGCGGAATATTCAGCCATAATAATCCATGGATATCAATAGCGGAAACCATTCTGGGAAATGGAGACAAAGCATTTGACTACTACCTGCGGATCTGTCCCAGTACCAAAGAAGATATTATAGAGACTTACCGCTGTGAACCGTACTGCTATGCCCAGATGACTGCCGGCAAAGATGCTTCTACCTTTGGCGAAGCTAAAAACTCATGGCTGACCGGATCGGCAGCCTGGACCTTTGTAAGTATTTCCCAGGCGATACTTGGGATCAAACCTTCTTATGAGGGCCTCATAATAGATCCATGTATCCCGAGAAATTGGGAAAAATATCATATAATACGGCTATTCCGTGGAGTAAAATATGATATTACCATCCAGAATCCCGACAAGGTAAGCAAGGGAGTAAAGAAACTTATGGTGGACGGGGATGTAGTATCAGGGAATCTGATTCCTTTAAAGGAAGGGACCGGAGTAATAAATGTCGAAGTGATCCTGGGTAGCTAAAATAACTCCTTTTATTGCAGCGGAATTTAATTAATAATATTTAACAAAACAAATCTAATCTGTTTTATAAAAATCTATAAACGATAGGAAAAAGTTGGTTAAAAGATTTAAGGATGATTTTATTTTTGGTACCTCGACATCTTCTTATCAAATAGAAGGAGCGGTTGACGTTGACGGCAGAAGTCCTTCCGTATGGGATTTATTCAGTAAGACACCGGGGAAAACATATATGGGACATACCGGAGAGGTTGCTTGCGACCATTACCGTAGATACAGGGAAGATGTTGAGATTATGAAAAAAATTGGTACGCATGCATATAGATTTTCGATTGCATGGCCCAGGATCTTTCCTGAAAAAGGCAAATATAATCCTAAAGGAATGGAGTTTTATAAAAAACTTATAGCTGAGTTAAAAGATAAAAGAATAAAACCAATGGTCACATTGTATCATTGGGATCTGCCTTTATGGGCCTATGAAATGGGAGGATGGTTGAATCGTGATTCGGTCAAATGGTTTAAGGAATATGCGGTAAAAGTATTCGAAGAACTAAATGATTCGGTGTGGTTGTGGGTATCTCATAATGAACCTTTATGCACATCTATTTACGGTTATTATTCCGGTTTTCATGCACCGGGTCATAAAAATCTTAAAGAAGCTCTGACAGTGGCTCATCATGTCCTTTTGTCGCACGGTATAGCAGCAGAAGAATTAAAAAAATCAAATTTAAAAAATAATAAAATAGGATTGGCGCTTAACTTGATGCAATCTTACCCGGCTTCAAACCTGGAAGAGGATATAAAAGCAGCTTCTATATGTGATGGTCATCAGGTAAGATGGTTTCTTGATCCTCTTTTTAAAGCTTCATATCCTGAAGATATGGTGAAAATATATAATGAGCTAATCGGAAATCTGGATTTCATAATGGATGGGGATCTGGAAATAATATCTGATAAATGTGATTTCATAGGATTGAACTTCTATTCCAGAGAACTGGTAGAATTCTCGAAAGACACGGAATTGAAATTCATAAGATTTGCCGGGAATTTTAAAAAAACCGAAATGGGCTGGGAAATCGTACCCAGGGCGCTCTACGACATCGTAACAAGAATAAGAAAAGGATATACAAGATTACCGATTTATATAACCGAGAATGGCGCCGCATTCAAAGACACATTGACAGAAGATAAAAGAGTCCATGATGACCAGCGTATAGAATATTTAAGAAAACATCTAAAAAAAGTCTTACAATTGAATGAAGAGGGGATGGATATAAGAGGGTATTTTTTATGGTCCCTGGTCGATAATTTTGAATGGCAACATGGTTATTCAAAAAGATTTGGGATTGTTTATATAGATTATGAAACCCAAGAACGTATTTTAAAGGATAGTGCATTATGGTATGAGGAGTTGATAAAAAAAAGAGTCATAAAATAATTATTTAAAACGTATCAGGTAATGTCTTTTTTAAAGAGTGAAGTACGATATCAATGTTATGTTGTTCTTTACTCTTTCTTTTTATAAAATTAAGCAGAGAGCATATTTAAGAGATTTATTTTTAATGAAAAAGTATAAAGTTTTCATGATATAATTTATTAAAGAAGTAAAAGATTTTGAAATAAAAGTCATTTATAAATTTTTTTATAAATACCCGAAAGGAAAACTATGGCGGAAAACACTAAAGAAACAATAGTAGTCCAGATTTCCGATATCCATGTCGGTGAACAACATTTCGTGCCCAGTCTTCTTACAAGATGTATTGACGAGATAAATGAACTTGGTCCCGATATAGTGATTATAACGGGAGACCTTACTGCCAATGGATTCAGAATGGAATATGATACTCTAAAAAACTATCTCTCCCCCATAAAATGCACGAACATACTGGTGCAGCTCGGTAATCATGATTCCAGGAATGTCGGATATCTGCACTTTGAAGATATTTTTGGAAGCAGGTATATCTCATTTAACAATGGTAAAGTGAGTATTGTTGCTGCTGATTCAAGTGAACCGGATCTTGATAACGGCCAGATCGGAAGGGAGCACTATGACTGGATCAAAAGTGAATTTAGCAAATGTGATGATAATAGTTTTAAAATATTCGCTATGCATCATCACCTTGTGCCGGTTCCCAATACAGGAAGAGAAAGGAATATGGTAAATGATGCCGGCGATGTCCTGGAAACGGTAGTCGATGCCGGAGTAGATATGGTATTGTGCGGGCACAAACATGTGCCGTATCTATGGAGAGTGGAGGATCTGCTGGTTGTTACTGCCGGCACAGTTTCCTGTCTTAGATTAAGAGGTAAGATCGAACCAAGTTATAACATTATATATGTGAGAGAAAAAGAAATCGATATCTACAGAAGATATCCTTTCGATAAAATTGAAAAAATCATTGGCGTGACAAGGAAAGTAAAGAAGAGCAAACTCTGTGATAAATTTATTAAGGAAAAAAAGCAACAAAGGTAAAGATCTGATTGCATTGATAGATGGAGAACATTACCCGCAGGTGACCAATGATGCAATCAAGATGCTTAAAAAAATCTATACGGGCAATTTCAAAGGGATGGTTTTTCTCGGAGGAACAGAAAAATTAGCAATAGGTGATATCGAAGATTTTTTTAAGGAAAAAGTTTACATAATAGAAGACATAGATCTGGATTTTAATAGGACGCTTAAATATTTTAATCCGGATATTGTATATGATTTAAGCGACGAACCCGTAGTCGACTATATAAAAAGAATGAAGATCGCTTCTTTTTGCCTTGCGAATAAATGCAGTTATATGGGTCCCGACTTTTTGTTTTCTTATGAAAAAGAAGATATACATTGTAAAAAATTCACTTTATCTATAATAGGGACCGGGAAAAGAATAGGTAAGACAGCAATCAGTTCCTATGTGACTAAAATATACGCAGGTAAGGGCATCGATGTCTGTGTGATTGCTATGGGCAGAGGAGGACCCGAGACTCCAGTAGTTATCAAGGGAGATAAAATAGATATCACTCCCCGGTACCTTCTTAAAATCAGTAACCAGGGGCTGCATGCGAGTTCGGATTATTTAGAAGACGCTCTTACAAGCAAGATTACCACAATCGGCTGCAGAAGATGCGGTGGAGGTTTTGGCGGCAAAATTTTCATGTCAAATATTAAAGAAGGTATAAAAATTGCAGAGAACCTGGATTCTGAACTTATAATTATCGAAGGAAGTGGTGCTTCTATTCCTGATGTCGAAACGGATGCAGTCATTTGTGTCATTGGTGCTTACCAGGATTGGGAAGCTCTGGTTGGATATCTGGGAATTTATCGAATATTGTCTGCAGATCTGATAGTTCTCACGATGTGCGAGGAACCAATGGCGAGCCGGGACAAAATAATCTCTATTGAAAGAGAAATAAAAAAAATTAATCCGAAAGCCAGAATCATAGAAACTATCTTCAGGCCGCAGCCTTTATCGGATATAAGCGGTAAAAGGATCTTTATGGCCATGACTTCAAATGAGATTATTGAACCTCTGATTAAAAATTATATGGAAAATAATTTTGACTGCAGCATAAAAAAAATCAGCTTTAATCTGGGAAATAGAGCTGTTCTTTTGAAGGAACTGGAAAAAACAAATGATTATGACACAATAGTGACAGAATTAAAAGCAGCTTCTGTGGATGTTTTAACAGATTATGCTTTTAAGCATAAGAAAGAAATAGTCTATATAAATAATGTGCCTGTTATAAGGGGTAGCGAGGGAATGCTGGAAGCAGAATTAAAAAAGATATACCAGGGGGGAGAAAAATTGGTATGAATTTGAAAAGTGAAGGCCCTATAGATTCAAAGGTTATAGTAATTTCAGATAAAAAAAGCGGATTGCCTTTTTCCAAAGGCATACTTGCTTCTTCTATCTCGGTGGCGGGTCTGGATATACTGACCGCTCATAAAATCGCACTTGAGATCCAGGATTATTTTCTAAAGAATAAAATCTATTCGGTGTCTCTTGGAGAATTAAGATCTCTTGCGTTCAGGTTCATAAAAGATAAGGTCAATCTGGAATATGCCGAAAGATATTTGCTGTGGCAATCCGTCGGTAAACTTGAAAAGCCAATCGTGATACTTATTGGAGGATCGACAGGAGTAGGAAAATCGACTATAGCGACCATACTTGCCAATAGACTGAATATAACAAGAGTAGCTTCTACCGATGCAATAAGGGAGGTCATGAGAGCTTCCGTTTCCGAAAAACTGATAAGACCCTTGAGAGGATCTTCTTATAATGCATATAAGAATTTGACGCTTCCTCCTTCCGGAGTAGAACCTGTAATTCTGGGTTTCAGGGAACAGGTACTCGCAGTCAGCATTGGTATTGAGGCAATAATAAAAAGAAATATCGAAGAAAAATCAGATATCATTATAGAAGGCGCACATGTGGTGCCGGGTTATCTGGACCTTGCAAATTATTTATCCAGTGCAATAATACAGCAGATAGTCATAACTGTACCTGATAAAGAAATTCATAAAGAGCACTTTACGAAGAGGACTTTTGAAACACAGGGCTCAAGGCCTATGAACAGATATATAAAACATCTTGATAAAATAGTGATGATACAGGACTACATAGAAAAACTGGCAAAAGAAAAAAATATCAGAATAATCGAAAACTATAATCTTGACAATGTGGTACAGGAAATATTGGAACTGGTATTTCAGAGAGTAAAAAGTGAATTCAGTAAAGTTGGATCCGAGTATTCCAAAGAGAATTAGGCTTTGTTCTGTATATAAAACTCTTCAGTGATTTTTTTATCCCCATTTAAATAAGTTTCGACAATATAGTTTCCCGCGGAATAAACACCATCATGTTTAATAAGTGAGATTATTATTTTTCCAGAACCTTTTTTCTCCGGATTTATAATATTTTTCTGAATTAAATCATAAGAACCATATTCGATTTTTAACCATTCTACTTTTATTTCATCTTCGTGACCGAGGTGTTTTACTTCCATTATAAGATAAATATCCGGATCATGGCTGCTAAATGAATAATCATTGTAAGGTCCTGATTTTTCGAAATCGGAATCCCTGTCCATACTCAGGTAAATATTTTCTATATCCGGTTTTTCCTGCATTGTAGTCATTACGACTATTATTATAAGAACGGTGCATGCAATAAATATAATTATATTTCTTTTTGTCATATTAGCCTAAAAATAAAATATAATAGTTTCAGACATTATAAAAGTTATTTTAAGTATTGACCATAAGTTACTTTAAGATATTTGACTAAAATTCTCAATTGATATATATTTTCAAAATAATTTTGTTTCGGAGGAAATTAATATATGCCAATTTACAGTTATAAATGCGATAAATGCGGAAAAGTTTTCGATAAGTTCCAGAAAGTCGGATGTGACGATATTGTAAAATGTATTTACTGTAATTCAGGTGCGAGTAGATTATTTTCGTCTGTGGGAATAATTTTTAAAGGATCCGGATTCTATACAACTGATTATAAATCAAGCTCAAAAAATCTTATTGGTAGCAGTACATCAAAAGGTAAAGAGAAAGAGGCCAAAAAGATTGAAGAAAAATCTTCAGGTAAGAGTGAAACCAGTACTGCAGTAAAAAAAAATAACTAAATCTCAATTATTCTTGGTATAATTAGAACAAAATATCAATAATTTTAAATATTAATTATTATGTTTCTATTATTAATTTTATCTATAACTTTAATATTCTTGTATGTTTCCAGCCTGAGATTTATGCTAAAAACTAATAGCGGGAATATCGTCCGGAAAAAAATTCTAAATCCTGGAAACCATGTGCAGGAAGCAGAAAAAAATATATCATCCAGGTCTTTTTCGCTGGTATCGGCTCTCGTCCTGATCGTGGTTTTAAATTTAATAGAGATAGGTTATTTTATTTATAGTAATTATCTTTTCAATGATTTTATAATCACTCTTGGAAGTGCAATACTTATTGGTTATACTTTTTATTCTATGATAAAATTTTTACCAGGGATTAAAAAATTTGTCAGTAAACCATTAAAATATTTTAAGGAAATGAATCATAGTTTTGACAATGCTTTAAATTTTATAATGGTCACCCTGGAAATAGTATTTTGTGCTTACATAACGATAAAAATTTTTATTGAGTATATTTTACTGGGTTAGAGAATTATGAGAATGAAAAGAATAAATGTTTTTGTTACAATCGCCTTTATTTTTCTGATGACCATAGTTGCCAGTTCCTGTTTTAATCCCGGTAGTGATCAGGAAAATGGAATAGCAGAAGAGACCGGAACGGAAGAAACAAGCAATAACTCTGAAGAAATATCGGAAGAAAAGTTAAACGATCTTCTGGAGGACGAAGGCTTTATAGACGTATTCAATAGTTTTTACTACCCGGATTCCATAATAAAAGAAGCAAATACGGTTGAAAGCGATGAGAACCTTGCTTATATATTATCGGAAGTATCGGAGAATTTCCAAGAAGTCGAGCAGTATTATAAGGATAAAAAAGTTCAGTCGATCTGGAGCAAAGGTCTTATATTCGAAGAAAGTTCCGGTGAGATAGAAGAAGAATTTCTGACTTCAGAAAATGAAGATATTCCCACTTCTAAATTTACATACTACAGCAATGAAAAAGATAAGGTTGTAAATGTCTTGATCAAGGGCTTTGAAGAGAGCAGAACCCAGATAATGATTATATACTGGACTCTTCAATAAGCAATGAAAGACAGCATCACCTTGAAATCAAAAATCTACACAGTCAGCGAACTTAATCTGGAAATAAGAAAAAGCCTTGAAAAAGATTACTCTCTTATCTGGGTAGAAGGTGAAGTGAGTAATTTTTACTTCCATGATAAGAAACATATGTACTTTGATTTAAAAGACGAGCGTTCAAAGATCAAAGTGGTTATGTTTCAGAGTAACAATAAAAATTTAGTTTTTGATATAGAAGAAGGACTGCACATTTTAATAAATGGCTATATTTCCGTTTTTGAAAAAAGGGGGGAGTATCAGGTAGTAGCTCTTGATGCCAGACCGGTCGGTAAAGGTTCCCTGATTTTGGCATTTGAACAGCTGAAAGAAAGATTAGAGAAAAAAGGATATTTTGACAGAATTTATAAAAAAGACATACCCATTCTTCCGGCAAAGATAGGTGTAGCAACATCGATCGGAGGTGCAGTGATAAGAGATATAATCCAGGTTCTAAAGCACAGGTTCGAAAATTTCCACCTTATTATAAGAGATGTCAATGTTCAGGGTACGACCTCAAGCGATGAAATTTGTGAAGCAATTGACGATTTGTGTCAATACGGTGTGGATGTGATAATACTTGCAAGGGGAGGGGGTTCTCTTGAAGATCTATGGGCATTCAATACTGAAAAACTGGCAAAAAAGATCTTTAATTGTCCCACCCCATTGATCTCGGCGATTGGCCATGAAACGGATTATACCATCTCCGATTTTGTATCGGACATGCGTGCAGCCACACCTTCTGTTGCCGGACAGTTAGTCATATTAAGTAAAATTGAAGCAGTAGAGAAAATTAAGGATCTCAATAAAAGAATGGCCCATCTTATTTACTCCAAAATAGCAATATTAAAAAAAGAGACCAATTTTATTGTTAGAAAGAGGATCTTCATAAAACCCGGGACTCTTTTAAATAGGTTTAACCAACCAGCTTTGGAGTTCTACGACAAGTTGATCGGGAACATGAAGGAGATTATCCGGATAAGGCAGGAAAAGATCTCTACTTACAGACAGCTGATGGATAAGAAAAATATATTTAAAAAGATCTATATATATAAAATGACAATCAGGAACATAGATGCCAGAATGATTTCGGCAGTAAAGAACTACCTAAATCTAAGTAAAGGTAAACTAAGAATGATACTTGAAAATCTCAGGGAGAAAAATCCTGTAGCAGTAATTGACCGTGGCTTTGCCATAATATACAAAGCCGAAGGGGATAAAAGCATAAGAAGTATAAATGAGGTAAATATCGATCAAAAGATCAGAATAATATTAAGGGATGGGATACTAAACGCAAAGATATTTGATAAAATATATAAAAAACTGGAGTTAGGTTCCAATAATGAAAATTGATAAAATGAGTTTTGAAGAGTCCATTAAAAAATTAGAAGAAATTGTAAAAGAACTGGAAGATGAAAATATATCACTGGAAGAATCAATGGAAAAGTTTGAATTGGGCATAAAACTTTCTTCTAATTGTCTTAAAAAACTAAATGAAGCCGAAGGAAGAATAGAGGAATTGACCAGATCCGAGGATGGTAAACTGGTTACGAAAGAACTGGATCTGGATAAGGATAGTTAAAGCTTGTTCTACAGGTCCTATTTTTTACTTTCTATTGGCCTTTGGCTATAAAAAACTGCATGAATTAAGAATCTTCAATGACCATATATAGTGTATAGTTTGGGTAAAACATATAATAATTAGCTATATATAGTTTCTATATTAATGTTGATTAAATAATAAATCAAATAATCATAATTACCTCTATATTTTTTTATACATAATAGTTTACAAATTGATATTATTGTGGTATTTTATTGTTGTATCGTGGGGGATAGTGGAGATAAGGGGATATAAATCCCATTTAATTAAATGAAGATGGAGCAACAGGGTGTTTTCGGGTACATATTATAGGACAATAGATAATAAAGGAAGGGTTTTTGTTCCTTCGATATTCAGAGAAGATCTGGTCAAGGGGCTTATGATATCAAAGGGATACGGTTTAAAATGCCTTTGTTTATTTTCTATTGAAAAATGGGAAAAAATAGATGAAAAAATAATAGAGAACAAAGTTGCCGAAGGCGATATGCAAAGATTTAAAAGATGGTTCTTTGGCTCTGCCGTTAAAGAGACTGTTGATCAGCAGGGAAGAATAAGAATACCTCAGAATCTAATAGAATATGCAGGGCTTGAGAAAGATATTGTTATGGTAGGTGTTTCTAACAGGGTTGAGATATGGAATAAGGAAAATTGGCAGGAATATGATGGTGTCGCAGAATCTGAATATAAGAAAAATCCAGAAGTATTTGAAAAATTAGTACTCTAAAAGAGTGGCATTAATGTGTTCAGAAGAGGTTCATATACCGGTTCTTTTAAAGGAGGTTCTATATTATTTAAATTTAAAACAGGGAGATATCATTTTTGACGGAACGCTTGGCGGTGCTGGTCATACTATAGAAATAATTAAAGCCATTGCCCCCACAGGCAGAGTAATTGGAGTCGATCTTCATAGCCAGACCATAAGCACCGCCGCCATTAAATTAAAGAAGTTTTTGAAAAATGTAGTTTTAATAAATGATAACTTTGCAAATGTTAAAGAAATTTTAAAAAGATTAAATATTGATAGCATTGATGGAATGTTGCTGGATCTGGGATTATCCTCTTTTATGATTGATAAATCAGGAAGAGGGTTTAGTTATCTGAAAGATGAGAGATTAGATATGAGATATGGAAATGACATAAGTCTAAGTGCATTTGATGTAGTGAATGATTATCCTCAAGAAAAATTAATAGAGATTTTCCGGAAATATGGGGAGGAGAGGTGGTCAGCGTCGATTGCCAAAAGTATTATCAAAGATAGAGAGACCGGTGATATAAGGACCACGGGGAAACTGGTAGAGATTATCAAGAATTCGATACCTTTAAAATTCAGATACCAGAGGAAAGGTCATCCGGCAAAGAGGATATTCCAGGCAATTCGTATGGAAGTAAACAGGGAACTGGATAATTTAGAGAAAGCAATCGAAGATGGCTTTGAAGTTTTAAAAAGCGGCGGACGAATGGCAATAATTTCATACCATTCTCTGGAGGATAGAATGGTAAAGAGCAAATTCTTACAATATGAAGGTAAATGTACCTGTCCTCCCGATTTTCCGGTATGCAAGTGCGGTTACAGCAAAAGAGCCAGGATCATTACCAAAAAAGCAATAAAGCCAGATCCTGAAGAAATCAGTAAGAATTCCCGTTCAAAGAGCGCAAGGTTAAGGGTCCTGGAAAAGCTTTAGGTCAGGAACGTGTTTATTAAAAAGATTGATGAGTTTATAAAATGAACTTAAGATTGGCAGAAAAACCGGATATTTATAAAAGAAGGTCCTATCCTCTCTTATATCTGGTAAAGGAACCAGATGGCGGAAGGGAAAAAGAAAATGTTGTATACAGTAATAGTGGTCTCTTTTATATATTCGTTGTGGTCATTATCTTTGCCTGCCTTGGAGTACTTCTGAATATCGGGCTTAAAATACAGAGCATAAATTATCAAAAAAATATATATGAAATCAATGAAATGATTTCTCTGGAAAAAGAAAGGAGTGACCGTTTACTGCTAAAGATATCGGAATTAAAGTCTCCCTCGAGAATTATCGAAGCTGCCAAAAATGATCTTGCTATGAATATGACGGATAATTTAAAAGTTGTAGAGATTTCGAACAGCGGATTAGAAAATAATGAAAAAATATATAATTACATATCCTCAAATACCGATACTATAGCTAAAAACTATGACGGTTTTCTTGGAGCTATTTATTACATCCAGGATATAGTGCTGGTAGTTTCGGAAAGCGTATTGACATTTTTTATTCCCTAATTATTATGTTAGATTAAAAAATGCTTAGAAATAATAATAATATCAGGGTAAACAGGAGAAGAATATATTTCCTGTTTATTTTGTTTTTAATGGTCTTTATATCGATAATCTACAGGCTGGTTTATATACAATTCTTGAATGCATCGGAATTTAAAAGTTATGCCGAGTATCAGCATATAGGCGAATTTATACTCAGTTCGAAAAGAGGTAAGATTCTTGACAGGAACGGAGTCGAACTGGCAACAAGTTTAAATGAAAAGACCATATATGCAAATCCTAGACTGGTTATTGATTCTGAATACGAGTCAAAGATTTTAGCAGAAATATTAGAGCTGAACCTGGATGATATAAAGGGAAAACTGGACAACCAGGATCTGGGATTTGTTTATATACAGAGAAAGGTCTCATCAGAAAAGGCAGAAGAAGTCATAGAATACAATCTTCCGGGTATCTATATTCAAGATGAGTCTATGAGGTATTATCCCCTGAATGATATTGCTGCTTCAATTATAGGATTCACCGGAACAGACAATAATGGTTTATCCGGAATTGAATTGCAGTATGAAAATATTTTAAGAGGAATCGATGTCAAAGTGGTTGCAGAAAAAGATGTTTTTGGCAATATAATTCCGGAAGAAAATAATGTCCCCACAGAGCCCATTGATGGAAAAGATGTTGTTCTTACAATCGATTCTCAGATCCAATATATAGTGCAGGAAAAACTGGAAGAACTTGTCTCGCAGTATGATGCACTGCGGGCGATTGCCATAGTGATGAATCCTAAAAATGGTGAGATCTATTCGATGGCGTCATATCCCGGATTCGATTTAAATAATTACGAAGAATATGATCCTGAGTTGTTTAAAATACAGGGTATATCCTTTACATATGAACCGGGATCTACTTTTAAAATAATCAACGTAGCATCCGCAATTGAAAATAATACAGTCGGAAGATACCAATCTTTCAATCTGGCTCCTTCTATCAGAGTCGGTGATAGAATAATCAAGGAGATATTCAGGACCTATAATATCACCTGTGATACCGGAGAAATAATAAAGAACTCCTGGAATGTCGGTGCTGTTACCGTCGCTTTAAGCATGGGTGAAAGGATCTTCTGGGAAAGTATAAAAGAATTTGGATTTGGCGAACTTACGGGTATAGAATTGCCCGGAGAAGAAAAAGGATTCTTTTATGATTATAAGACATGGCCCGCATCGACCATAGGAGCACTGGCTATAGGTCAGAGTATTTCGGTAACCCCTCTCCAGCTGCTGAGAGCCGTCTGCGCTATTGCAAACGGGGGCTATCTTGTCACCCCCACTATTGTAAAGGAAATAAAATTATTGGAAAATGAAGAAGATAATAAAATACAGATAGAAGAAGGAAATAGGGTCATAAGTCCGGAGACGGCTGATGCGCTTAAGGATATGATGCTTTCTGTGGTAGAGGGAGGGACCGGGACAAGGGCACAGATAGAAGGGATAAAAGTCTGCGGTAAAACTGGTACCGCTGAAAAACACAATGAAAATGGAGTTGGTTACAGTGAAGGAAGACAGATAACTTCTTTTATAGGGTTTGCTCCTTACGAGGATCCGGAAGTCGCTATAATCGTAGTTGTAGATGAACCGCAGGGTGCAGAGAGAACTATCTGGGGAGGAACCGTAGCAGCTCCAGCATTCAGGGATATAATGGAATTTTCTTTAAGGAGATTTAAATTCTCATAATAATAAATAAAAATGATACTGGATAAATTACTAAAGGGAATAGATTATAAGGAAATTTATGGAGATATTGATATCGAAATAAAAAATCTTTCCATAAATTCAAAAAATAAATTAAAGGATAGCCTGTTTATAGCTGTAGACGGTTTTAAGCACGATGGACATGATTATATTAAAGAAGCTGCTTCTAATGGAGCGGTAGCATCGATTGTTCAGAAAAAAGTAAGTGCACCCCTGGCAATGACTCAGGTCATGGTAGGCAGCACAAGAGAAGTATTGCCGATTTTATGCAGGAATTTTTATGGAAATCCAAGTAGTTCATTTAAATTAATCGGCATTACTGGAACCAATGGTAAAACGACCACATGTTATCTGATAAATTCTATTTTAAATAAGTCAGGTCTGAAGACTTCACTTATTACAACAGTCGAATCTTTTCTCGATGGAAAGAAAATATTTTTTGAGCGTACAACTCCGGAATCTCTGGATTTAAATGATTTTTTTGATAAAAGCAGGAAGGAGAAAATAGATGCCGCCTGTATGGAAATTTCTTCTCACTCCATAGATCTGCACAGGATCGATTATCTTGAATTCGACTATTTTGTATTTACCAATCTTTCCCAGGATCATCTCGATTATCATAAAGATATGGCAGAGTATTTTAATGTAAAGAAGAAGTTATTTCTAAAAGAATACAGGGAACTATATGGAGGGAAGAAAGCCATAATAAATGTAGATGACAGTTACGGTAAGGAAATACTCAAATCAACGGACTTGAAAAGAGTATCTTATTCACTCAGGCCTGATAGAGAAAGCATCTGGGCAGGCAATATAAAAAGTTCTATTTCCGGTATCGAGATGAATATAAATACTCCGGATGGCAAAGCACTGAGTATAGCGTCTCCGTTATGTGGATACTTCAATATCTATAATATTCTGGCTGCTGTCAGTGTATGCCTCGATATGGGTATTGATGTTAAGTCGATTCAGGAAGGTATAAAATCCTTGCATGGAGTACGGGGCAGATTCGAGAGGCTGGATTGTGGTAAGAAGTTTACGGTGATAATAGATTATGCACATACACCGGATGGTCTGGAGAAAGTGCTTATGACAATCAAACAAATTTTAAAGCCCGGAGGGAAAATAATAACGGTTTTTGGATGCGGTGGAGATCGCGATAGAAAAAAAAGAAAGATCATGGGCTCTATCTCAGGGAAATATGCTGATCTCACGATATTGACATCCGACAATCCAAGGACAGAAGAACCTGATTCCATAATACGCATGATAGAGGAAGGTCTGATAGGGTCAGATAGCAAAGAATATATAAAAGAAACCGATAGGAAGAAAGCAATCTTTATGGCTCTTGAAAAGGCGGATACAGATGACATTATTATCATTGCAGGTAAGGGTCACGAGGATTATCAGGAATTCAGGGACCACAGGATACCTTTCAGCGATCGTGATGTAGCGAAGGAATGGCTGTTTAAGAAAAATGAAAGAAAAAATAAAAGTCAGTGATATTATTTTATGGACAAATAGTGAGATAGTATCAGGAGATACCGAAAAATATATTGTTAATATATCGACTGATTCACGAACTATAAAAAAAGGTGATTTCTTTATACCTCTTGCAGGCGAGAATCATAATGGTCATGCTTTTGTTGGATCAGCTCTGGTTAAGGGTGCCAGCGGTTTTGTATTTGAAAAGGGATACAGGACAAATTTAGATTCGTGGAAGAAGAAAGCTGGAAATGGAGATTATAAGAATCTCATAATCCTGCAGTCGGGGAGTACTTTGGATTTCCTAAAAAGTATTGCATATAATTACATACGAAAATTCAAGCCAGTGGTTATAGGGATTACAGGAAGTGCAGGTAAGACGACCACCAAAGATTTTCTGGCAAATATTTTAGGTAGGGAACGCAGAGTTGTTTTTACTCCCAGGAACTATAATACAGAAATAGGGGTATCAAAATCGATTCTTGAAATTGGTAAAAATACCGATTTTTTTATTGCAGAATTAGGTATGAGAGGAAAAGGCCAGATAAAAATACTTTCCGATATGTGCGATTTGGACCTGGGGGCCATTACTACTGTAGGTCAATCACATATTTCTTTTTTTAAAGACCTGCGGGAAATAGCAATGGCAAAGGCTGAAATGGCTGAAATCCTTTATAAAAACAATGGAACATTGTTTTTGAATAATGATGACGGATACGGTGATTTTATAGAAAAAAATGTCAATTGCAGGGTTGAAAAATTCGGGAGAAATAGTAATATCTCATTTAATTTCATAGAAGAAAAAATGGATGATCTCGGGAGATTTACTTTTGATTTTTTTAAAAATAACAAAAGGATCATAAATATAAGTTTGAATATTCCCGGATATCATAATATATATAATGCCTGCTGCGCAGCGGCCATAAGTATGTATTCAGGTATAAGCAGTAAAGCGATAAAAGAAGGGATCGAGGGTGCTGTTATTGAAGGATCCAGAATGGAAATTTTAAAGAAAAAAGACAGGATGATAATAAATGATTGCTATAATGCAAATCCTCTCTCGGTCAAAGGTGCAATTGACTCGCTGGTTTTAATTTCAAAAAAGAGAAATGTGAGAAGTGTGGCCCTATTGAGTGATATGCTGGAACTTGGCCGAGGTTCAAACAGGCTTCATCAGGAAATCGGAGAGTACCTCTCCGATAAAAAAGTGGACATACTCATTGCTGTTGGTACTCTTGCCCGCCATATATATGAAGGGTACAGGAAAGGAAGTGCTTTAAACAAGAATGATAGTTCATGTTTTTATTTTGCAAATAAAGGAGAACTTGGTAAAAAGATCAATGATCTGCTGAAACCCGGGGATTTGATACTCGTAAAAGGTTCGAGGGCAAACAAGATGGAAGATATTATCAATTTAATTTAGATTGGAACTGACATATGACCTGGATATTTTTATCTATTATAATAGGAGGCATAGCTTCACTTCTTATAACGCCTCTGTTCATAAAGTTTCAAAAGAACAAAAAAATCGGTGAAAGTATCCGCGTAGACGGTCCCAAATCTCATACCACCAAAATAGGAACACCCACCATGGGTGGAGTGATATTTGTTTTATCTTCCCTGGCCGCATTTGCCATAGTGACACTCGTAAAATATTACAGGCATGAAGTCTATAGCATCGAGGGGATATTTGCCATTTCTGTGCTGCTGTTATGCAGCTTAATAGGATTTATTGATGATTATATGGCGCTAAAAAAACAGAGATCTCTTGGTTTAAGGTGGTGGGTAAAGATATCTCTTCTTGCAATAGTATGTGTATATTTTATCTTGTTTTCAATATATATACTGCACGCCAGCACTTATATAGGAATACCTTTTACCAATATAAAACTTGAACTTGGGAACTGGTATTATATTATTGTGGTACTTATCATTATAAGCACCACAAATGCGGTTAATCTTACCGATGGGCTTGACGGTCTTGCTGCGGGAACTTCTTCTATTGTGCTGGCCATATTTTGCATGATTGCATTTCTGGAGTGGTCCATTCTGGATGTTTCTTATGGAATAGATATAGCGGTGGTAAGCGGAGGGACGCTTGCAGCCTGCATAGGTTTTTTATGGTGGAACACGGCACCTGCGGAGATTTTTATGGGAGATACCGGGTCTTTCGGAGTAGGAGGACTGATAGCAGCGGTGGCAATAATCCTGAAGCAGGAACTTTTGCTTATTGTCATCGGAGGGATTTTTGTCATCGAGACTTTGTCCGTAATAATCCAGATTATATGGTATAAAATCTTCAAAAGAAGGGTTTTTAAAATGGCTCCGATACACCATCATTTTGAACTCCTGGGATGGCCGGAGATCAAGATTATAATAAGATTCTGGCTGGTAAGTGCTTTATTTGCCGGAGTGGGATTTTTTATTTATTATTTAAAATTCATAGACTAAAAAAATGGCAGATAGATTTAATACTGTCAAAAATAAAAATTTGCTGGTAATCGGTCTTGGTAAGACAGGAATTTCGGTCATAAAAAAGTTGCTTGATATATGTACAACCATAACCGGAATCGATAGCAACCCGGCATTGAATGTGAAGGATGCATTCGAAGGATACCGGTATTCGGATCGCGGCAATCTGAAAATAATACTGGGTAAAAATATACCAGGAGAAAAAGAGATATTGAGAAAAATGGATCTGGTGATAATCAGCCCCGGTGTTCCTGAAAGTATTCCGATAATAAGACTGGCTTCAAAATATAAAATTCCTATCTGGAGTGAGTTGGAGCTGGCATGGAGACTAATGAGTGATGAGGATCGGGACAGGACCATAGCTGTGACCGGTACCAATGGGAAAACTACAGTAGTGAATCTGATAGGAAAAATTCTCGATGATTCCGGAAAAAATTGTATTGTATGCGGAAATGTCGGATTACCATTGATAGACACCATAGATACCGGAAATGAATACTCAGATTATCAGAGGGATTTAATCAGAGTAATTGAAGTCAGTAGCTTTCAACTGGAACATGTTTATGAATTCAAACCGCACATCAGTGTGATTTTGAATATCACAAGTGATCACATAGACAGGCATGAAACGTTTGAAAACTATATTGATTTGAAATTAAAATTGCTGTCAAACCAGAATAAGAATGACCGGTCTATCGTCAATGCCGATGACCGGAATATAAACGAAAAAATCAGAACTATTCCAAAGAGCCGGAACCAATTACCGGGAATAATCAAATTTGGACTGCAAACAAAAGAGGGAATGGATCTTTTTTATGAAAATAACTGTATTTATTATACGATAGGAAAAGGCAATGGCGGGATCGATATAAAAAATATTCTTTTGAAAGGGAAACATAATATCTCCAATATTATGGCCTCTATTGCAACTGCGGTCTTAATGGGGATTGATAATAAAAGCATTGAAAAAACAATTAACAGTTTTAAACCTCTTGACCACAGGCTGGAATATCTGGGTTATGTAAAAGGTTTAAGATGTTTCAATGATTCCAAATCGACCAATCCGGATGCGACTATTGTAGCCGTAAGTGACTTTGGGAAAGAAATCACATTGATTATGGGCGGTAAGAACAAAGATATGGATTTTTCGGAATTAATACCGGTCCTGAATAAAAAAGTCAAGAATCTTATCCTTATAGGAGAAACTTCTTTAAGCATCCATAGAGAAGTCATGAAGGGCACCTGTGATTATGAAGTATATAGATGCGATACTCTTGAAGCAGCCGTTAAAAAGGGATTTGAAGTTGCCGGCCCGGGAGAAGTTTTAATGCTTTCTCCTGCATGCGCAAGTATGGATATGTTTAAAGATTATAAGGACAGGGGAAACAGATTTAAAAATTTGATATTTTCCGAAAGATAAGTTTATGGAAAAGAGAATCAATGCCAGAAGATATAGTTTTTTAAAAGTCGACATAGAGTATTATTTTCTGTTTATTTTGACTCTTATACTATCGATAATCGGACTCATAATGATATCGAGTTCCTCTATTTCGGTAGGTGAGAGATACTTTAACGATCCTTATTGGTTCATAAGAAGACAGGTAATATGGTGGGCAATATCTTTTGTTTTTTTTATTTTAACTTCAAGAATAAACTACCAATTTTATAGAAAATTTTCTAACTATTTAATACTTATATCGATTGCGTTACTTGCGCTTGTCTTTATACCCGGTTTCGGAATCGAGATAAACGGTTTCAGAAGATCGCTGGATTTCTGGTTTTTTAGCATTCAGCCTTCCGAATTTGTGAAAATAGCTCTGATCATTTTATTCTGTGATAATCTTGACCGGAGATACAAAGATAATAATCAGATAAAGAATATTCTCTTTCCATCATTTTTTGCATTATGTGTGGTTGCGGTCCTGATATTCCTGGAGCCTGATCTCAGTTCGGTGATTGTCATAGGATTAATAATGTTTATAGTTTTATTTGCCGGAGGGGTGAGATTTAAACATTTATTTGGGCTTGGATTTATAGGATTTATCGTGACGGCAGGGTTCTTACTTTCGGAGGATTATCAAAGGGAAAGGCTTTTAACATTTATCAATAGAATAATCGGGCTGCTAAACGGAAGAGGTGAGATAGGAGAAGTCAATTTTCAAATCTCTCAGTCTTTGATTGCTCTGGGTTCGGGAAATTTGACAGGGATAGGTCTTGGTAACAGTATACAAAAATACTCTTATCTTCCGGAAGCGCATACGGATTTTATCTTTGCAATTGTCGGTGAAGAATTAGGCCTATTAGGCACTATTCTTATTGTAATTTTATTTAGTCTCTTCCTGATTTTTGGAATCAGGGTCTGTATAAAAGCCAGAGATTACTTTGGCCGGGTAATGGCAGTTGGTCTTACGAGTATTATAATAATCCCTGCAATAATAAATATCTCCGTGGTCATCGGATTGCTTCCTATAACAGGACTTGCGTTGCCTTTTATCAGTTTTGGCGGATCATCACTTCTTGTCAGCATGATAGCGGCAGGTATGCTTTTAAATATATCCAGACAAAATGCATTACCTCCTAAGAACCCTGAATTATCCGGATAATTAAAATAGAACGATCTATGATCTAAACTATAGTCAAATGAATAAAAAAATATTAATATGCGGAGGAGGAACCGGGGGACATCTGTATCCGGCCCTGGCTATAATAGAATATACAAAGGAAAATTATCCTTTATGCGAGCTTTTTTTTATAGGAACCGATAAAGGATTGGGAAGAGAGTTAATACCCGGGTTTAATATAAATTATAAGAATATAAAATCCAGCGGTCTGGTTCTGAGTGGAAATATTTTTAGAAAATTTTTGAATATAATGAAATTTTTATACTGGTTTACCTCTGGTTTTTTTCAATCATTTAAGATAGTACTGAAGTTTAAACCTGATATAATACTGGGTATGGGAGGTTATATTTGTGCTCCTGTTCTTGCAGCAGGCATTTTTAATTTTAAAAAAATAGCCCTTCATGAACAAAATTATATCCCCGGAAGGTTGAATAATTTCTTTTCGAGATTTGCGAAATTTGTTTTTATTAGTTTCGAGGATACAAAAAAATATTTAAAAATTAAGAAAAACAGGATAGTTTTTACCGGAAATCCATTAAGAAAAACAATAACACAATCAGGAAATATTAAGCCGGGATTTAAAGAATGGGGCCTGGAAGAAGGTAGATTCACTTTAGTTGCATTTGGCGGAAGTCTGGGTGCCGAAAAAATAAACAATACAATTATGGATTTATATGATTATTTTAAAAATAATGATAAAATCCAGATTTTACTTATTTGCGGCAGCCGTTTCTATGATAAACTCGCCAGTAGTAAAAATAAGTCTTTTAAATCCAAAGATAAATTGATTTTAAATATTTTCCCATATATTCATGAAATGCAGGAAATATATAGAATTGCGGATCTAATAATTTCCAGAGCGGGAGCAAATACCATATCTGAAATAATCCAGTACAATATACCTTCGATACTTATTCCTTATCCTGATGCAGTGGCCAATCATCAATTTTACAATGCAGATTTTCTCGTAAAAAAAGGAAAAGCTGTCCTGATAGATGACCGGGATCTTGATAGCAGAAAAATTACCGGAGTCATAGAATCGCTTATGAAGGATGACCTGAAAAAATATAAGGATATGAAAGATATTAAAATAAAGGATATGCAAATAAACAGCGCGCAGATTATAACCTTAAAATTGATGGAGAACTAAAGTTGGAAAATTATGATGTTTTAAAAAAGAGTAAAAAATGCTTTCTTATCGGAATAGGCGGAGCAGGAATGAGTGCAATAGCACATGTACTGCATGGCATGGGGTTTGTGGTATCGGGTTCGGATATGAAAGAATCCCGCTATACCAGTGCCTTAAAAAATGGAGGTATTAAAATTTTTATTGGTCACAACCAAAAAAATATAGAGGGTGCCGATATAGTGATTTATTCTACAGCGATACCTGAAGATAATGTGGAGATGCGGACAGCTGCGGATAAAAAAATTCCCCTGCTTGCCCGATCCGATGTATTAGCCTGGATCCTAAACGGTAAAAAAGGTATTGCGATTTCCGGGACTCATGGTAAAACTACTACGACTTCTATGATTTCCCTGATATTAAGGGGACTGGGTATGGATCCTATTATAATGGTAGGGGGAGAGCTAAATGAGCTGGGGTCAAATGCAAGACACGGCAAGGGTGAATACGTAGTAGCGGAAGCATGCGAAAGCGATGGGTCCTTTTTGAAATACAGACCTTTCATAAGTGTGGTCACCAATATAGAAGGTGATCATTTTGATTTTTATAAAAATATCGAGGAAATAAAACAAAGTTTTTTAAAATTCATAACCAATACCATACCTGGAGGAATGGTAATTCTTAATGGCGATGAAGAATATCTCAGGGATTTCTTTAAATCTGATGATAAAAAAATCATATATTATGGGATCGATCCCGAAAATCATATTTGGGCCGAAAATATAAAATTTTTTGATCTTACTTCATCTTACACTCTCGTTATCCGGGATAAAGATAAAAAACCCGGGAGAATAAAAGTAAAGCTGAATGTACCGGGCCTCCATAACATCAGAAACAGTCTTGCAGCATTTGCCGTATGTTATGGTATGGACCTCGATATGGAACAGGCTTCTGATATATTGAAGTTTTTTACAGGTGTAAAGAGGAGATTTGAAAAAAGGGGTGAAAAGAAAGGTGCCATCATCTTTGATGATTATGCACATCATCCTTCCGAAGTAAAAGCAACTCTGGAAGCTGCCATTCAAGAAAAAAATAAAAGAATAATTGTAGTTTTTCAACCGCATAGATATTCCAGGCTGGCTAATTTAAAAGATAAATTCAATGGTTGTTTTGATGCAGGTGATATCCTTATAGTCACGGATGTCTATGGCTCGGGAGAACAACCAATACCTGGTATTACAGGTAAATCTTTAGTTGACACCCTGATAGATAATGGTTTTAAGAATAAAATAATTTATATTCCAAAACTGGGGGATGTAACAGAATATCTGGAGGTCAATATGAAAAAAGATGATATGATACTGTTAATGGGAGCAGGAGATATTACCAGGGTCACAGATGAGATATTGAAACCTTAAATTATGAGTATTGAAATGAAGGGGGAAGTTACGGCTGGAGAAAAAATCAAGAGTGAGATAAGGGACACTTTATTTAACAATGTTCTTTTCGATGTTGATACAGATACTCTGACTTCCATCAGAACCGGTGGGAAAGCTCTGTGTTATTTTAAGGCGGACAAAATAAAAGATTTAATAAAAATTATAGGTACCTGTATAAAAAAACAAATTAAGTTTATAGTGGTAGGGGATGGTACAAATATTTTATTTAATGATGGATATAACGATATTGTGATCATAAAACCGGGCAATGATTTTGATTATCTTAAATTTGAACATGAAGATAAAATAATTGCCGGGTCTGCTTATAGTCTTTCGAAATTAGTCAACAACGCAGCGAATAGAGGGTACGATTTTTCGGAATTTTCCGGTATTCCCGGTACCATAGGTGGCAGCGTAATGGGTAACAGTGGGAGTAAAAATACGGGGATCTGTGATTTTATAGAGAGTATAAATTGTATCTCAAATAAAAATGGGAATATTATAGAAGAAACCGTTGTTTTGAAAAAGGGTGATTTCGATTACAGGTATTTCTACATTCCTGATCTGATGGCACTTACGAGCGTAGTCTTAAGAACTAAAAAATTAGATAAGAGTAATATTTTAATAAAAATAAAAGAAAAGATAAAAAATAAAAAATCAACCCAGCCGCTACATGAAAGAAGCGCCGGCTGTTTTTTTAAAAATCCTATTCACAGTTCCAGGGCAACAGGAGAATTGATAGAGGCCTGCGGTTTAAAAGGTTTCATTTATGGCGGTTCCAGGATATCGAGCAAGCATGCCAATTATATCGAGAACTTTGATAATGCCACCTCAAAGGATATATTCGTCCTCTCAAAAATAGTAAAGAATATGGTAATGGAAAAGTTTGGGATAAAATTGGAATATGAAGTGAGGTTAGTCGGATTTTAGTATGTCGGATTTATTAGAAAAGTTTAAGGATCTCGAGATCAGAAAAAAGAAAAAATCGTTAAGAATCGGAGTGATTGCAGGTGGTATTTCCTCTGAAAGAGAAATATCTCTTTTAACCGGTGAAAATATTTGCAGGTCACTACTGAAATCAGGATATGATGCTATCTTCATAGATTTAAAAAATGATTTTTTAGATGATCTAAAAAAAATTAATCTGGCATTTCTGGCTCTTCATGGAAGATATGGAGAAGACGGGACTATCCAGGGGCTAATGGAGATTATGAAAATTCCATATACCGGTTCCGGTGTGCTTGGAAGCGCCATTGCAATCAATAAAATATTAACAAAGAAGATTTTAAAATGTGAAAATGTACTAACTCCCCGGTATGCTGTTCTGGATATAGATAGTAAAAAAAATCCGGTGGGAACAGGCTTGTTTACTGGCGAAAAACCTTCTTATCCGGTAATAGTCAAACCAAATTGTGAAGGTTCAACTATAGGGGTCAATATTGTGAGCAATGAAGGACAATTGAAACATGCCATTGAAGATGCATCAAAATATGATAATAAAATTTTAATTGAAAAATATATTAGTGGCCGGGAACTCACGGTAAGTGTAATAGGGAAAGATCCGGTTGCTCTTCCGATAATCGAAATAAGACCCAGAAGTGGTTTCTATGATTACGAGTCAAAGTACACAAAGGGAATGACAGAGTATATAGTTCCTGCAGAACTAAGCAGTGAGTTATCGCGGCACATATCAGAAATAGCGGTAAAGTGCCATAAGGTACTGGAATGCAGCGGAATATCAAGGGTGGACTTCATGCTGGATGACCAGAACGATGCCTATGCTTTTGAATTAAACACAATGCCCGGTATGACAGCTACAAGTCTGGTTCCCAAGGCGGCCGGAGCTGCCGGGATTGGTTTCGATCTATTAGTAGAGATAATATTAGATTCGGCAAGTTTGAAAGTATAATCTCGGGTGATAAAATTAAAAATAGTGAAAATATTGTACTAACCAGAAGAAGAAAGATTATCAGGAGAAGAATCTGGAGTTTTATTAAATTACTGCTTATTGTCACGTTCTTTGCATCGGCAGTCTGGGGATTGAATTATTTCTACAACAGCGAATATTTCAAAATAAAGAATATAGATGTCGAAAATAATACACATTATGAGAATGAAGAAATACTTGATCTGATACCCGAAGTAATAGGGGCTAATATATTTGAAATCAATAAAAAAATGGTCGAAGATACAATAACCGGAGGGTTAACATGGATAAAAGGAGTTGAACTAAGTAAAATTTTTCCTGATGAAGTCGTAATAAAATTAGTCGAAAGAAAACCTGAACTTATAATAGTATATAAGGTTAATTATTTTCTTATGGATGACGAAGGTGTGATCCTGGATGAGATTGACAAAAAAAATCTGAATAATTACAAAGATTTACTTCTGATAAAAAATGCAGTCAGTTATAATGTAAGCATAGGTGAAAAAATTGCAAAAAGGAATGCTTTGAGCTGTATAGATATTTACAAAGCTTTCGACAGCGAAATGAAATCTATAATAAAAGAAGCAAGGCTCGAAGACAATATTTCAGGAGACATAGTATTCGAAACTAATAGCGGAGATGAAATAATTTTCGGTGACAGCAGTGATACGGTTAAGAAAATCGAAATATTGAAACAAATATTGGAAGATGAAATGGATTATACCGTAATAGACCTGAGAAGTTGGGAAAGTCCTGTGATAAGATAAGATTGCGGAGGTTAAATTGTCGGCAAATGAAGAATATGTTGCAGGTATCGATATAGGAACTACTAAAATCACCACTTTAATCGGAAAGGTAGAAAAAAACAATGTACTTCAAATAAAAGGTTATGGAATCTCCGGTTCCAAAGGCATAAAGAAGGGCCTCATCGTGGATATCAACGAAGCCACAAAATCGATACTTCATTCGATAGAGATGGCAGAAAGGACCACCAAAGTATTTGTAGATAATGCCTACATAGGAGTGACGGGCAAACATATTTCTTTCATAAGCAACTGGTCCGATATAAATATCAATTCCCCCAATAGTATAATAAGAAAAGTAGATGTGGACAGACTTATTTCTACAGCAAATAAAGTGAACTTATCTCCTCAATATGAGATCATACACACTCTTATCAAACAATTTGTCATCGATGAAGAGAAGGGTATTGTAGATCCAATAGGTTTATCGGCAAAAAAATTGTCTGTTGAACTGCTGGCTATTTATGGAACTGCTTCTCTTATAAATAATGTTGTAAATAGCGTAAGAGCTGCTAGAGTTGAAGTCGAGGATATAATAATAGAAGCACTGGCATCAAGCGAAGCCGTACTTACCCCGGAAGAAAAGGAAAGCGGAGTGATACTTCTTGATATAGGAGGGGGGACGACGGATGTTGCTATTTATAAAGATAAGAAGATGGTATTTACATATTGTCTGCCTGTGGGAGGAGATCTGATAACAAATGATATTTCCATCGGTCTTAATATAACATTTCCAAAAGCAGAAGAAATCAAAAAGAAATTTGCCAATGTCGACTATAATTTCTATGATACATTAAATAAAATAAATATAGGTGACATCAAAATAGATAGCAATAAAACAACCTTAAACATAAGATTGTATAATATAGTGAATTGCAGGGTTAAGGAATTGCTTGGTCTTGTTAAAGAAAAGGTTGAAGGTTATAGCTTCATGCACGAGGTCCCCTGCGGGCTGGTCATAACAGGCGGAACCTCCATGCTTAAGGGAATAGCCCCGCTTGCAAATGCGGTTTTTAATTTACCGGTGAGATTGGGAATCCCCTGTGATACCGAAGGACCCGCGGAAGTCATAAGCGATCCTATCTATTCTACAGGAGTGGGCCTGCTGAAATATGCATACCAGATGAAGAATTATCGAAGTCTGGATCAAATAGGAGAAAAAAAAGAACAGTATACTTTTTTAAACAGGTTTAGAGATTTTATTTTAAAAATTTTAAAAAATGAAAGCAGGTGATAGCAGTGAGCATGGATTTTGATAAAAGCTATTATGCAGTCATAAGAGTGATAGGGGTAGGAGGAGGCGGAAGCAATGCCATAAACAGGATGATGGAAGATAATCTGAGCGGATGCGAGTTTGTGGCGATAAACACCGATGCCCAGGCGCTTATGATGTCGAGTGCCGACAGGAAAGTTTTAATAGGCGAAAGCGGGCTGGGTGCAGGATCTAACCCTGAAATAGGAAGAGTAGCTGCTGAGAAATCTATAGAATCCATTAAAGAAGTTGTAAAAGATGCAGATATGATATTTTTGACCGTAGGCGAAGGCGGTGGGACAGGAACAGGCGCGGCTCCCATTATCGCAGCTGTTGCCAGAGAAGCAGGGTGTTTGACGGTCGCGGTTGTAACAAAACCATTCACCTTCGAGGGCAGGAAAAGAATGTGTCAGGCTGAAGAGGGAGTCGAAAATTTAAAAGATAAAGTCGATACTCTGATAATCATACCAAATGACAGGCTGCTCGAAATTTCCGATGATAATACAACGCTTCTTAATGCGTTTAGATTGGCAGATAACGTACTGAGAGCAGGTGTACGAGGGGTCACCGATTTGATAACTCTGCCCGGGCTTATAAATCTGGACTTCGCAGATGTAAGATCGATTATTAAAAATGCGGGAAATGCAATACTGGGTGATGGAATGGCATCCGGTGAAAGCAGGGCTATTAAAGCTGCCCAGAATGCGATCAATAGTCCTTTGATCGAGAGCTCAATAGAAGGCGCAAATGGGATCCTTCTCAATATATCCGGTGGGCCCGATTTAAAACTTTTTGAGGTAAATCAAGCAGCGGAAATCATAAGAAATGCTTCCAGCCCAAACGCTAATATTATCTTTGGTGCGGTAATCGATGAGAGCATGAATGATAATGTAAAGGTTACTATTATAGCTACTGGATTTGAATCACGAAAAGCTCAAAAAGTAAAAGTTGATGAGGGTCAGAAGAGGAAAAAAGAAGTAGAGAAAAAATTATTTGAATTTGAAAAAGAGATACTGTCCGGAAAAAGTAAAAAAGAAGATTTCAAAAAAGTATCAGAAGATGACTTCAAATCTTTGGAAGATGACGACTATCTTGATATACCTACTTTCTTGAGAAAAAATAAAAAATAGTTCTAGTCTCGAATGATCGGAAAGTTTGAAATGACAGGAATGGAAAATATATCGGTACATAACCTTCCAGTATATTTATCAAACTATTTAAAAAATAATCACGGAATAATTTTTTGCTTCACAACCAGAAACAGCGGATCAGGCAGCGACGGAGTTAATTCTTTTAATCTCGATTACTATGCCGGTGGGAATGAAGAAAATACCAGGAAGAACAGGGAAATGATTTTAAAGAAGCTGGAACTGAAGAAGATGAGAAAAATATATTCAGTTAAACAGGTCCACGGAACAAATATATTGAATATCGATAAAAATATGAATCTTGAATCAGACAATATAATGAAGGAAGCTGATTGTCTGATTACGGATTTGAAGGATGTCCCGATTATGGTTATGGGAGCGGACTGTAATCTTATACTGATGGCAGATATAAACAAAAAAGTGATTGCTGCCGTTCATGCGGGATGGAAAGGAACCTTACAGGGATTGGCAGAAACAGTAATTTCAAACATGAAGAAGAATTTCGGAAGTAAAAGCAGAGATATTTTTGTTGCTTTTGGTCCAAGTATAAGAAAATGCTGTTATAAAATCGATAATGGTGTTCTTGAAAGATTTACGGATAAATTTGGTTCGGGGAGTTTTTTTGCAAAGAAAAACAATGATATTTATTTGGACCTAGTTAAACTGAATAATATTCAGTTGGAAAAGTCAGGGATTTATGAAGAAAATATTTTTGATTGTGGGAAGTGCACCTATTGTAACGAGGATTTTTTTTCATATCGGAGAAACAAAGCAACCGGAAGACAGGCAGGAATAGCGATTATTAAGTAATCATAGTTATTGAATATGGAAAATGGCACTGATTCAATTAAAGAGTCTGATAGATTAAGAAGAAATATTGATAATCTAAAAAAAGAAATAGAGTTAACCTGTAAAAGAATCGGCAGAGAAAGCAGAGACATAACGATCGTAGCTGCTGCGAAATATGCTTCTGCCGGACAGGTAAAATCGGTTTATGATCTTGGTATCAGGAATTTTGGAGAAAATAGGGCTGACCAGCTGGAGGAAAAATATAATGCTATCAGAGAAGGTCCTGTATGGCATTTTATAGGACATCTCCAGAGCAGGAAAATAAAAATAGTAGTTCCACTGGTAGAATTCATACATTCGATAGATGATATAAATACTTTAAGTAAAGTAAATGATGAAGCCAGGAAACTGGATAAAATTCAAAAATTATTGATAGAGGTCAATATTTCGGGAGAACAGTCTAAATATGGTATAAATCAGGATGACCTGTATGGTTTTATTGAAAAATCTTTAAATTTTAAGAATATAGAGATAGCAGGATTGATGACTGTCGCACCTCTGACCGATGATTTCGGATATCTGAGGGATATCTTTAGAAGACTTAAGATTCTCAGAGATAAGTCAAATAAAGATTTTAAAAATATCATGCTGCGGGAACTATCTATGGGGATGAGCAATGATTACAGGGTAGCTATCGAAGAAGGTGCAACTATGATAAGGATCGGTTCTATTATTTTTAAATAAACTTTTAATCAGACAGAGGAGGAAAAATGAGCAGATTTTTCAAGAAGACTCTTTCTTTTTTTGGCATATCTGATGAAGATGAAATAGATCTGGACGAGATGGAAGGCAGGGAAACAGAAAAAGTAAAAGTCAGAACATTGAGGGATAAAAGTGGTAAAATAGATTCTGTTAATGAAAAAGAGAGCCCAAGGAGGGGTCATATTTTTGGTTCAAAACCAACCAGAAAAATCTCGTTGATTGGTTCAGGAAGAGATGGAATCAAATCGAGAGTTTTCATTGCAGAACCCAAAGAATTCGAGGAGATACAGGTAATTGCTGATAATTTCAAGAATGATATACCTGTGATAATCAACCTGCAGAAAGCTGATCAGGAATTGGGTAAAAGGATAATCGATTTTTGCAGCGGACTTACTTATGCTCTGGAAGGGAATATTAAAAAAGTAGCAGAAAAAGTTTTTTTAATCACCCCCTTTAATGTAGAAGTCAGTTCCGAAGAAAAGGAGCTGCTGCGGGAAGAGGGTTTTTATGATCACTTTTAGGAAAAGAAGGTATTTATTTGGGCAGTTATAAACTCGGAATAATAGGCTGTGGAAACATGGGCGAAGCAATACTTGGAGGAATACTTGATTCAGGTTTTTTAAAAAACGATGAACTTGTGTCTTATGACATAGATGATTGCCGTAGAGAATATATTGAAACCAATTACAGCGTGCATCAGGCCGAAGGGATTTCGGATGTTATAAGAAAATGCAGATATACACTTTTATCTGTGAAACCAAAAGATGTCAAGATAGTATTAAATAATATCAAGACCTGTTTCGACAATAAGATAAATTCAATTATAAGCATCGTAGCCGGCATATCTACAAATTATATAGAAAAGACATTGGATTCAAATGCTTCAGTTATACGGGTAATGCCCAACTATCCTGTTTTATTTAAAAAGGGTATGTCGGCCATAAGCAGGGGCAGATTTGCAAGAGATGAGGATTTATCTTTTACCGAAAAATTAATTAAGAGCACGGGAGATTATGTAATAATAGATGATAAATACCAGAATATAGCGACTGCATTAAATGGGAGCGGACCGGCCTATTTCTTTCTTTTCTGTAAATATTTGATAAAATCTGGAATACAAAACGGGCTGGATCCAGAAATATCAAAAAAACTGGTGATAGGTACTATGAATGGAGCGGGAACGGTAATTGATAAATCCGGAATCGGGCTTGATGATTTGATCAAAAAAATTGCAACTCCGGGCGGCACCACAGAAAGAGCCCTTAAAGAATTTGAAAAAAATAAAATTGATAAAATAGTATGCGAAGCTGTAGAAAGTGCAAAAAAGAGAGCAAATGAATTGCAGAATCTGCTTGATTAAAAAGCTGCAGTGTTTTTGCTGTTTTATATAAAATATAGATAATCGGATAAAAGAATATGGGGAGGAAATGATGAATATAAATGCGGAGAGTATCCAGAAAAAAGAATTTCATGTTGTATTTAAAGGATACAAACCTGAAGAGGTAGATAAATTTTTAGATATTCTCACATTAGAGTTCGATAAATTGCAAAGATCTCAAAAAGAGCTTCAGGAAAATATAGAAAAACTGAAATACGAGGGAAATAAAGAATCAGGCGAAATGAAAAGAGTCATCCAGGAGGCACTTGTATCTGCTCATAAGGTTGCGGAAGATATAAAACAGAAGGCAGAACTTGAGGCCGAGGAGTTGATAAGAACCAAAGTAGCCGAGCAGGAAAAATCATATAAGGATTTATTGACCAGAAAAGCAGAACTGGAAAGAGATATAAAGGAACTGAGCCTTAAGTATGAAGACTTTAAAGGTAAGATTGAAAAGCTGGCAGATGATCTCAAAAAAAGTACTTCAAAGGTCGCAGAAGGAAAATATTTTGATATTTCTGAGATTAAAGATGAGGAGTTTGATATTGATAGAACTAATGAAGATGATAATAGTAAAGAAAGTAAAAAAACAGAATATCCTGCAGAAAAAGAATTAAAGATACTTGAAGGCATCAAAGAGAAAGAAGAAAAAGAAGGTACAGAAGCAGAGAAAGAAAAAGAAATAGAAGAAAAACAAGAAAAAGTTGAGAAAGAGGTGAAAGAGGAAGAAGAGGAGGAAAACGATAGGGAAAAAAAGAAAAAATCTATTATTTATGAATCCGAAGAGACTGAAGAAATTGATTATGAATATAAACCCAGGAGAGTGAAAAAGAAAATAGATATAGCCAATCCGGATATCATTAATGATTTTTTTAAAACAGATGAAGACTGAAATAATAAAACTGATCATAAAACCTAATTCCGCCGTGACCCGCATTTATGGTATTTATGGAGACAGAATAAAAATAAAACTTGCCGCCGTACCGGAAAAAGGGAAAGCAAACAAAGAACTGATAAATTTTATTTCAGATAAGATTGGGGTACCTAAAAAAAATATTAAAATAATTGCCGGTGAAAAATCGATTTATAAAGAGATCAGCATAAAATCGGATAAAGATTTAAAATTAGCTGCAAGACTTCTTTCAGATTAAGACTCAATTAAGATATTCTAACCAGAGAAAACCAATTCATTCTTATTATATAACTAAATTAATACATAATAGTCTATTTAATCCCACAATAATTCAAAATTCCATATTTTTTTAAGTTCCAGCGGAGAATAACCATATCTAACAGTATTTTAGCCAAAATAACCGTTGACAAACGAATATCATAGTTCTATTATTAATCTATAAATATTCTATAATTATTTTATTATAAATTTCGCAGCATACCAAAAAAATGGAAATAATCCTTATAATAACAGAAAATAAAGAGTTAACAAAAAACATACCCCGAATAAAACTGCAAAATCACAATATATTGGTTTTGAATAATACAAATTATATCAAGCATTATTTGGAAGAATATATGCCAAAATATATTGTATTATCGGCAAAATTAAAGAATTACAAGGAAATTTCAGATTATATAAAAGATAGTACCGCAAGTGAGCTTATTATTACCGATTCGGATGAAAAGAAAAGTTCTCTATCCGGAAATATTTTTACAGGAAGCGTAGAGAAGATTGATGATTTAAAGAGGATACTGGAGATAGTAGACAATTTGAATCCAAAATTGGATTCAAAAGAGAAAGATAGTTATAGATTTATACCACAACAGGTGATTTCTCTCTACTCCGTTCAGGGTGGAGTTGGGAAGACCAGTATAGTCTTTAATTTCGCCTGGTATTTGAAAGATATTATCAGAGGGAAACTGCTGATAATAGATTTGAATTTTTGTGAGGGACCATCAGATATTGCTATCAATCTTGATTTGAATTTATCCCCGAATTTGAGCGTGTTTATTGAAAAGATCACTCAGGGGAAGGATTGTTTCGATAAATCCATAATAAGTCTGGCCGGTAATGATAAGATAGATATCCTTCAGCCGCCATTATCCATATATCAGAGCGATAAATTCAATATAGATATGCTGGATAGTATAATTTATTCTGCCAGGAACAAATACGACATGATAATTGCCGATGTTCCTTTCCGGTATGACAATATTTCACTTGAGATGCTGAATCTTTCAACCACTTCGATACTGGTTCTGTCTCCTGATGTAAAACTGATTCCTCGTGTAATCAATTTTCAAAAGTTTCTTCCACCCGGACAGAAAAAAGGAATCATTTTCAATAAGATCAACCGGAATGAAATGACATACATAGATGAGTGGAAAGATGTATCGGGTATTTTGGTATATGACCGGATATCTTTTATACCCGAAGATAAAAGAAGGATTATAGCCAGCGGCAGAAATTCTTTCAATATTATTGATTTGCAGGCAGGAATGCCTGATTTAAAGAAAGTCGTCTTTTAATAATGGACGAAGAAAAAAAATTATACACCATAAAAGAAGTATCGGAATTGGTCGGTATAAGCGAAGCAGAGGTGATAAGAGTGGTTATGCTTAAGAAGTTACCGGCTATAAGGATGGGCAAAGCCATAAGAATAAAAGAGGATGACCTTGAGGCATTTTTAAAAGAATTCATAGGTGAAGAAGAAGCAAAACAGGACTACAGGGAACCGGTATTATATACAGCCGAGCAGGTTGCCAGAATCTTGAAATTATCGGTAGACAATATTTGGAATTTACTTAAAACAGGAAGGCTGAAAGGATTCAAGGTAAGGGAAGGCAGAAGTTCCTGGAGAATCCCTGCAAGCAGCCTGGATGATTTTATAGAAAGCAGGACCAGGCAATCGATATAAATTTATTATGTGATGGTTGGTAACGAGGAAAAAAAATCCAGATTTACCGTATGGGAGAAGGCAGCGGTAGCAGTAATTGTAATTTTGATAATTATTATAATTCTATTGATATTCAACCAGGAAATTAAAGAATATATCGAAGTCTTTAAGAACTGGTATAGAAATAAAATTTGATTAACAGGTAATTTATTTTTATCGAGGAGGTGAAAATAATGAAAAAATTAATAAGGATTTTATTAGCATTGGGCTCACTGATCGGAATAGCTTCTCAAGTTAGATGGTAAATCAATAGTAAAATTTATATTATAACAAATCTTATTTTCTGGTATAATGCTCTATATTTTAGCAAAATATAGGAGTATATAAATTAGTGGAAAAAAATAGCAGCACGGTTTTAAAGATATATACTTACTTTATATTTTTTGCCGGGCTATCTATATTTGTTTATATTATTGTTAAATATAGGGCTATATCATTAGTGGGAGTGTTGCTGTTTGGGTTACTGGCATTTTCTGCTGATAATCTTTCGGCATCGCTTCCAAGGACTGGTAGTGTATCTGTAAATCCAGCGATTTCGTTTGCCAGTCTTATACTTTTTGGTCCATCTACTGCTATTTTAGTCACTGCATTTTCTATCTTTAACATAAAAGAATTTGTGAAAAAGGTTCCTTATTACAAGCATCTTTTTAATGCAGGACAGTATCTTTTATTAATGGGTGTTGCAAGTATTATATTCGAAAGTACCTATGATAGGACCTCTATTATTTTTTTAAATCCAGCTAATATTGTTTTTATATTTTTAGCGGCGCAAATTAGTTTTTTTGTAAATACAATGCTTACTGCAGCTGCTATTTCTATTAGTGAAAAGAAAAATTTTAAAAATATATGGATTATCAATTACGCATGGCTAATTCCATTTCAATTGTTTTTAGTAGCTATGGCAATTTTTATATCTTTTCTTTATAGATTATACGGGCCCTTGACAATTATGTTTACTTCTCTCCCATTAATAATTGCTCAATACACTTATATGTTAAGAGTCAAAGAGAGAAAAGCACTTTTAAACAGCATCAAGCAGATCGTAAAGATAATAGATGCCAAGGATCCATATACTGCCGGACACTCTGTAAGGGTATCGGAATATGCCGAAAAAATAGCAAGGAAGTTAAGACTCAACGAATATGATGTCGATATACTGACAAATCTTGCAAATCTACATGATATAGGCAAGGTGCAGATAGATTTAAGCATCCTCAATAAACCCGGAAGATATGATGATATTGACTGGGTAGAGATGAAGAAGCATCCCGAAGTAGGGTATGAAATAGTAAAGGAAATCGTATTTTTGAAAAAATCAGCAAAAGCAATACTGTATCATCATGAAAAAATCGATGGGAGCGGGTATCCGTACGGGATAAAGGGAGATAAAATTCCTCTTTTTGCCAGAATACTTACGGTAGCGGATGCTTATGATGCAATGACTTCAGATAGACCATATAAGAAGGCACTCACACAGAAAAAAGCCATAAAAGAGCTAGAAAGATGTGCCGATAAGGACTTCGATAGGAGAATTAGCGGCATAATGATAGAGATAATAAAAGAGGAAAATCCTTCGGAATGTTAAAACAGTATTTTTTAATCTTTTTAAAATGCCTGCTTGTTTTACTTGCAGGTGCTGCTCTGGGTTTTATATTTTTTTATTTTTTCAAGGATGCCAGTGTATTCATCACGGGTAAATTCAAAATACTTCAGGGCGTTTTTGGAATCCGTGAATACCGGGAAGGAATGTCCTATGGTTATATATTGGCAGCTATTTTTTTGGGAAACCTTCTATCAACTCTCGGGTATTTTGGTCTGGGTTATTTGAAGGTCGCACTTCCTGTAAGCTTTGTCACCGGTGTTTTTACCCTTATTTTTCTGTTTTCAGGAACCATAAGACACGGGACTTCTATTCCTGGAGAAGTTATAGTTCTTTTTTCCATTGAAATGTTTTACCGGGTCATGGCTATGACCACGGGTGAATATATAAATAGAAATAAATTCAAGAATAAAACTATTCCGATTTCTTCCATTATCATCATATTCGCAATGCTTATTTCTGCAGTTTTTTATGAGTTATATCAGATTTTTTAAAGGATAGTCTGCTGCTTCTTCCTGAACTTTCTCTTCCATTTGAGACTTTTAAATACAAGTTTAAAGAATTTGATAGTATCGGTAACGGGATTGACGTAACTAACGAAGTCTTTATGATATATAGTTGTGATAGGAATATTTTTAATATTATATCCCAGCCAGCTGGCCCTGATCACTATTTCCGGTTCGGTATCGAAGTTCCTTGTTTCCAGTTTGATGTTTTTTAAAACTCTCGTACTTATATATCTGAATCCGGATTGAACATCGCTGATTTTTCTCCCTGCGATATTGGAAATGATCCAGGAAGTAAAGACATTGGTTGCCAATCTTATAAAGGGCATGTTTTTAGTATTGTCAAGCCGGTTTCCGATTATTAAATCCGGCTTTTCTTTTTCTATGACCTCCAGGAAGTTCATGATTTCACGGGTATCATGCTGACCGTCAGCATCGATGGTTATAACACCCGAATAATTGTTCCTGATAATATGATCAAAACCTGTTTTAAGCGACTGTCCCTTTCCTTTATTTACAATATGTTTGATTGGTATTATTTTAAGATTTTCAGGAGTTTTGATTGATTCTATAATCTTAATTGTATTGTCGGTTGAACCATCATCGACTACGACTATATCAAGGTTATACTCAAGACAACCTTTGATCACTGCTCCAATATACTTCTCTTCATTATAGGCCGGAATAAGTATTGCAATACCGGCATTTTTATTGTGATCATTCATTTTATTTTGCTTTCTGCTACACCATTTTATTCTTTTCATCTTGCCGGAACCTATTAATCTATACGATATAAAAATTCAAGGATGATAAATTCCGGTATCAGTGATCAATAGATCGACTTTGATATCGTTTTCGTACGTCGGGATCCTTTCTACTACCTGAATTTCAAAACATAATGCAATTTTTTTTATTTCCTTAGGAATTAGACGAAGAAGTTTATCATAAAAACCTCCGCCATACCCCAGACGGTTAAGTTTTCTATCAAAACCTACCCCGGGGACAACGGCCAGATCTATATCGGAGATTCTGGCTTTCCTGCATAAGATAGTATCAGGTTCCATAATGTCATAAGCCCCTTTTTTTAGCTGCTTTTCAGGATCATTTACATAGTAGAGTTCTAGCTGTTGATCACTTATCCGTGGAAGGATAATATTTTTACTATCCTTCAGAGCTTTTTTTATGACTACGGTTGTATCAATTTCGCTTCTGAAGGGATAATAAATCAAAATATTACTCGAATTGATGTAATGAACCGAATTAAAAAATTTCTCCGCTGCAATCTTGCTTGCTTTTTTTCTATAAAGGACCAGCAGACTATCTCTTTTGTCCTGGATTATTTTTCTGATGTTTCTTTTAAGAAATTCGGTATTCTCAGATTCATTATTACTCTTCATAAAAAGTTATACCAAGGCCTCCAGGTCCAAGATGAGCCCCAACTACGATACCGATATCCACCCTGAATATTTTTTTCGGGTTGAATGTCTCTTTTATTTTTTCATACATTTCAGCTGCGTCTTCTTTTGCGTCGGAATCTCCTATTGACACCATAAGATTCTGAGAATTTTTTATCATAGTTTTCATGGAGTTTATTAATTCTGTTTTAGCCTGGTTCCATCTTCGGGCAGTTTTAAATTGAGATATCTCACCATCATGGATTGTTAGTATTGGTTTTATCTCCAGAAGTGAGGCTATAAGACCTTTTGCTTTTCCTATTCTCCCTCCTTTTTTTAAATATTCCAGGGTGCTGGGTACGATCAGGACCCTAACCTTTGTTTTTAAATCATATACTTCTTTTAAGATTTCTTCTTTCGGCTTACCCTGTTGTGCGAGTTGGGCCGCTTTTAATACCAGAAAACCAAGCGGCATGTGAACAAGTTCAGTATCCAGTATTTCTATGTCTCTGCCCGGCATCTCTTTTTTTGCCATCTCTGCAGAGTTTATGGTGCCTGACATTTTCTTGGAAATATGAATAGATATTATGCTTTCGCTTTTTTCAAGAGTATCCGAATATGCTTTTATAAAGTCTTTTGGGGTGGGCTGGGTTGTAGTGGGCAGCTTTTCAGATGATCTGATTTTTTTATAAAATTCTTTTATTGTTATATCTTTTCCATTATCCAGAAAACTTTCCTCACCGAAGATTACTGTAAGCGGAATAATCTTTATGTCCAATTCTTTGGCCAATTCCGCCGGTATATCCGAAGTGCTATCGGTAATTATCGCTATTTTACTCATTTTGCCTCCTTTTTTGATTTCTAATTATTATAATTTATGCTTTTTTTAAAATATTTTCAATTAATTTAGCAAGCTTTTCACCTATAAAGATTTCTTTCTTATAGCCCTCAAAATGGCTGAATTTCATATCATTCCCGGGGACAGAGCGCTTGCGTCCTGCAATGTTTCTTATATGTGAAAAGCCAAGCACCTTTATTTTTAGAAAATTTGCCATTATGACTTCCGGAACAGTTGACATTCCTACTGCGTCGATTCCCAGTTTACGCATAGCATTTATTTCGGCATTAGTCTCAAGAATCGGTCCTTTTACACCTGCGTATATGCCTTGCTTTAATCTTGAACCTGTATATTTTTCTGATTTAATTGCTATATCCATTAATCTTTTGTCATAAGGACAGCTCATATCTATAAAATAATCATGCCTGTTATCATACATACTGCCAAAGAAAGGATTATCAGCCATTAGATTTATATGGTCCTTTATGACCATTATATCGTCCTCGACAAATTCCGGATTTATTCCTCCTGCTGAATTGGTGACTATTAAATTAGAAGCCGACAGATAAGATAACAGACTCACAGGATACACAACTTCTCTCATATCGTACCCTTCATACAGGTGGAGTCTTCCGCAAAATATCAGAATACTTTTATTCTCCAGCTTTCCATAAACAATGATTCGGCCATGCCCGGGTATTTTTGGAACAAGCATATTAGGTACATTGGCTATTTCAAGAGTTATCTTATCCTGCAGGTGTAAGAATTCTATACATTTTTCCAGGAAAGACCCAAGTATCAATCCAAAATCGATTCTTTGAGGTATATCGTATGTGCTCAGGTAGTCATATGTTTCTTTGAGTCTTTTGTTTATTTGAAAAATTGGTTTACTCATACGAAAAAGATGTTCAGGGTTGAATAACAGGTATTATTTTTCAAATTTTAGCATACTTTTACTAAAAATAATTATTATTTTGGTTTTTTTGCGATAATCCTATATAATCTTCCTATTATTTTTTATCTTAATTTTGATTTTTTATATTCTGGAGCGAATAAATGAATTCAAAAAAAATGTTTTCAAATCCTGTTTTTAAATTTTCATTTCTGATTTTAATCATTTTTTTATCAATTTTTTTACTTATAAATCTTCAGGCATGCGAATCTGGACAGAGAATAATCAAGATCGGTAATCAATCAGTTCTTTCCGGTGAATACAGATCTTTCGGAGAGGATCAGCTGGTCAGTGTAGAACTTGCTGCTTTAAAATTATCTCCGGTAAGAATAGGCGGATTCGACTATGAGATCGAAGTTGTTACCAAAGACGATGAAGGCAATCCGGAAAAAGCTTTTCTGGTTGCCCAGGAGATGGTAGACGAAGGAGTAGCCGGAGTAATAGGATCGACATTTGATGGAACCACTATAGCTTCCGTACCTGTCTACGATGAATCTGGTATACCTATAATTTCACCATCCGCCCAGGATCCAGAGATCTCAGGGACAGGTGATGTTTTTTTCAGAATGATAATGAATAATGAACAGAAAGTAGAAAATATTGCAGATTTTATTATAAATGAAATCAATCCACAGAAAATTATACTTATAAACAACCAGGAGGAATATTCGATAGGACTGGTAGACTACCTGAGAAAGGTATTATCTGATAACGGCATTGAAACTCTTCAGCCAATGTCAATAAAAATAAACGAAGAAGATGCAGGAATTATTGCAGAGAACTTATTGATAGAAGGTCCTGATACAATTTTTTATTGCGCAGCTTATAATGAGGTGGCAGCTCTTATATCGAAAGTAAGAGAAATTGGTCTGGAGACAAACTTCATTACAGAAACAATGGGAATGGATGATAACATTTTTGTATTGGCAGATGCTCAGTACCTTGAGGGCCTGATTGCAGTGATTCCCGAACCTCCTTCTCTGGCCGATTATTCCCAGGATCCTAAAGCCGTAAGTTTCTGGTATGATTTTAATAATTACTTAAATCAAATGGAAGATCAGGATATCAGTATTGAAGGACCGGGAATATATGCGCCTTACAGCTACGATTCAGTTTTCGTGATCATTGAAGCTATGAAAAAATCAAACTCTATTTTACCTCAAGATTACATGGACGAGCTCAGAACCATTTCTTTTGATGGAATTGTGGGACACATTGAATTTGATTCTATTGGCGATAGAATAAGCCCGTTATCAACGGTCTTTGTAGTAAAAGACGGTGCATGGGTAAGATATTAATCCCCGACAATAAAATTCAATGTTTTTGGGATAACTTTGAAATTGGCTGGTAATTTACAGATATATTCTCCATCGGCAAAAACACTGAACCGGTATTCACTATCAATCAAACAACTGTTAGTTTTGAAAATCTCGACATGAATATCTCCGACGTGTTTTCCCTCGTAGACTTTTGGGAAAATCTTTATAAAATGTAATTTGCTCATTCTTTTTATTATACATATATCAAATAGTCCGTCCTGCGGATCGGCTGCAGGAGTTATTTTCATGCCGCCTCCGTACATGGGCATATTGGCGGCTGCGATCATCATTCCATAAATCTCTCTCCTATTGTTATCATAATCTAAATACAATTTCTTTGATTTAAACGTGATCAGAGTTTTATAAACTGCATAAGTATATTTTATCGGTCCCTTTAGCGGTAGACGGGTATTGTTTGCAAGATCGTTTACCTGCGAATCAAATCCGGAACCTGCAACACAAATGTAATAGTATTTATCATTTATAAGGCCAAGATCCAATCTTTTTATTTTACCTTTTTTTATGATCTGGCAGCATTTTACTATATCGGAAGGAATACCCAGGCTTGTCGAGATATCGTTTCCGGAACCGGTAGGTATTACACCCAGCTTTTTATCGGTTCCAGCCAGAGAATTTGCTATATAGTGAACGGTGCCATCGCCCCCAACGGCTATAAAATTAGAGAAATCATTTTTTAGGTTATTTTTTACAGTGTCCATAATGTCCTGTGAACTTTTACTAATATGGATACGATAGTCCAATTCAAGTTTTTTGAATTCCGATTCGATAAGCTCTTTTATTCCCAGAGCTTTTCCTTTAGCAGAAGAAGGGTTTAAAATTATAAGTGTTTTCATGTTTTTTATCCTGTTCATTAAATATGATAAACATCAAACATTATACCTCGTGATCAATGAATCAATCCAGAAAAACGTTGTAAAATCTACATTTCAATGGACTGTTTTTTAAAATAACTGTTTTAATAATTTTAAAGCTTGTTTCACTTCCTGCATTGTCGCGATTTATTGACTTTTTATAGTGCCTATTATAATCTTTAAATGTTTTTTAAAAATAAGGTATTACGGAGGTATCAAATGAATATATTTAACAAAATAGTGGTCATACTGATGCTTGTATTTATAATCGCTGTCTCACTCGTAGCAATGGTAAATGTCTTTGCAGAATATTTTAAATGGTCAGATATGGCGCTTCGAATTTTTAATCCTGAAAACAGTATTAATGCATTTGTTGCATTTCTTGCTTTAATTGCTGTATTTGCAATCAGTGTATTTATTCTAATACTGGAATTCTATAGAAAAAGGACAAGAACAGCCAATATAACCAGTTCTAAAACAGGAAATGCCATGGTAACACTCGAAACGGTGGCAGGACAGGTTAAAAACGAAGTGACAAAAATAGATGGGGTCGAGGATGTCAGGGTAAAAATAGTTCCAAAACCGACAGGTATAATAATAGATATGAATTCTAAATTATACGATGATGCAAATATTCCCGAAAAGATGCAAGAAATAATAAACGGGGCTACCGGTATCGTATCCGATAAACTTGGCATTAAAGTCATAAAAACAAATCTTACCATTATCGGTCTTGTTTCAGGAGAAAAAGGGAAAAAACCGCGGAAGAAAGATATAAAGGAAAAAACGACTGAATTGGCACCGGCAGAAGAAGAGGGAATTATTGAAACAGAAGATAATGAAAAGTAGCAGGACATAAAAGGAATATAATTTATTTGAGGAGTCAAGGTTAAATAGCGTAATTAAGGTTGTAGAATAAAAGTAAGGTCGGATTTTTGAAAAGTAATGATTTGTAAAGCGGGCTTAGTATATCGGTAGTACATGAGCTTCCCAAGCTCAAGAGGCGGGTTCGACTCCCGTAGTCCGCTCCATTTATGAAAGGAAGTTGAACATGGCAGACATATTATCGGAACTTGATAAATATATACCCGAAGAAAATCCAAGAAAGTGGGTAAAACTTTCAAGTGATGTTGATTTTAGAAGGCTCCAACTCACTCTATTAAAAGAGATACTTATTGAATTAAAGCAAATAAATGCCAAATAACTGCTGTCATGCTAAACTTTCTTGCACCAATCAGAGTATTTGCTGATTTCATTTTTTACCACCCGGAAGTAAAGTTTCTGGAGTTTTTTTGTAATCGGACCCATATCGCCATTTCCAACAGGACGTTTATCCACAATCCCTATTGGAGAAATCTGGGCACCGGTCCCGCAAAAAAATAATTCATCAGCGGTGTAAAGCTCTGTTCTGTCTATAGATCTTTCAATGACATCGATATTTTCGCTGTTTTTTGCCAGTTTTATTACCGTATCTCTGGTGATTCCTTCCAATATTTCATCGGTCACCGGAGGAGTGATCAAATCACTGTTTTTGACCATAAAAACATTCATGGCACTTCCTTCACTGACATGTTTACCATTTGCTGTCAGGACGAGTGCTTCATCATAACCGTTTAATATTGCTTCTGTTTTTTGAAATGCTGCATTTACATATGATCCGGATATTTTTGCACGTGGAGGTATGGAATTATCCGGTATGCGATCCCACGAAGAAATGCAGATACTTATTGGTTTGCTTATGTCCAGGTATTCTCCAAGCGGGATGGTATATATGAAAAGATCCTGTTTATTTCCCACTAATTTTGGTCCTATATTCAATCCGCTGTTATATGCAAATGGCCTTATGTAACAGTCTTCCTTGTATCCTTCTTTTTTTAGCAACTTAACAGTAATGTCACAGAGTTCTTTTGTGGAATATTTTATATCTATCATCATTATTCTGGAATTAGACATAAGTCTTTTATAGTGGTCTTCCATTCTGAAAACATAATTTGATTTATTTTTTTCATTCCAGTAACATCTGATCCCTTCAAAAATTCCGGTACCATATTGAAGAGCATTTGTCCTTATATCTACTTTGGCCTGTTCTATAGGAACTATTTTACCTTCAAAGAAAGCAAACCTGGGGTTGTCCATAAATCCCTCTTTTATAGATTTTAATTTTTAATATTTTACTTATTTTAAGTTTTTTTTGCAATCATAGTTTGTAAATGACGATGCTTTATCTAAAAAGAATTAAGATTATTTTCATAATTTAAAGAAATTATAAAGAACGGTCAAATTATGAAGGGATCAGAATTAAAAAATTAATTATTTGCTCAGGCTTATATCCGGTATACTCAATCACTTCTAAATCAGAATCCAGGTAAAAAAGAAACCCCAAGTTACCTTTTACCCTAGCTCTCGCCTTAGGCTACTCAACATCTTGGGGTCACTCCCTTAAAACTTTTCTTAGGTTCTTTTTAGAAAGTTACTTACTATTTACATTCTTTCGTCTGTAGATTTCAGATACTTCTTAAAGTTACCTCCTGCTTTAAGGGTGTTTTCAATATAACAAATGGCACTCCATATGTCAATAGATATTTTGATATTGTTATTTAAAAATCAAAACTGGACTATTTTTTAACAATTTAAAAATCAAAAGTGGACTAAACATTTTCACCTAGAAATTAGGAATATTTAAATCCTTATTCCTTACCGTCTGAATACCTACA
>Ga0163209_1000031_pt1 | contig 52354 bp, 36 predicted proteins | sample Kivu_160m_FD_113538 | JGI IMG/M metagenome (GOLD analysis project Ga0163209, IMG submission 113538) | Freshwater microbial communities from Lake Kivu, Western Province, Rwanda to study Microbial Dark Matter (Phase II) - Kivu_160m | ecosystem: Environmental > Aquatic > Freshwater > Lake ...
GGGGTCTGTTTTTTAAAAAGTTAAAATAGATGAAATTAGACCTGATTGTGTGATAGTTACAAATGAAAACAAAACAAATTAGATTTTAGTCGGATAATAGTGCGAAAAAATCTTGACATTTTCCGAAAAAACACCTACATTAGCAGTTTAAATGAATGTGTCGCATCAATTAATTAACATAATCACCTCGAACCTGATCTCAAAAACACGACGCCATGAAAAAAATTACCATGCTTCTTTGTCTGGCCATGCTGGCCGGACAAGTATTATTTGCCCAGGATCTCCAGGTCCCGGTTGAGACCGTGAAGCAATTTGCCGGTTCCAGGGCTGCAGTGATCTGGGGCGATGTCTATCCCGATGAACCTATTCCTATTTATTCATTGCAGAATGAACTGATCGCCTGGTCGGTCAATTATTCGATCGGAAAACCTTTTCCTGCAAGGGAATCGCTGATGGAATTGTGTGACCAGGAAGGGCAGGGGAGCGGCAATGCCGGCCGCTGGCTCACGGGGCAGTATGGCAGCATGCTGGTTTCAGCCACGAAAGCTACTGCACCACTTGTTCGTTTTTCCCAGGTGATCTCCGACGAATATGCCTATGGAAAGGAGATCGAAAAACTGGCACGTGAAAAATTCAGCGGGAGGAACTGCGAACTTTACCGGATATACCTGATGAACGAACTGGCGAAATGGTACTGCTACCGGTCGGGGAATGAGAAGGTCTATGTCAAGATATTCCCTCCGGTCGAAGTTTACACCGAAGCCGAATTTAACACGGCGGTGCAAACCAGGTACAACAAGGAGGGATTGTGGCGGCTTCCGCCGGATGTGCTGAACGGATGGGAGGATTACTTGCAGGGCATGCCTTTCGGCCCGCTGGTTGATCACCTGATACCCAATGAAGCGGACTATGTCCCGTTTTACGACTGGAGTTTCGGCTGCACACCCACGGCTTTTTCAATGGCGCTGGCATACTGGGACAACAGCGGCATGACCTCCGGGAACGACTACGGCAACCTGGTGAAATACCATCTGCAGCGCTATGACCACGTCCAGGGCGATACCGACAAGAACGTGCCGGACCTGCAACGGGCGCTGGCCATCGCCATGAGCACCGACTCGATGACGGGAAGCACGGGACCCTGTTGCTGGCTCAGCGGGTTCATCAACGAAACCGATGCACGCGGGTACGGGTTCAGCGGGGCTGACCTGTATGGTACTTCAGCCCAGTATCTGGCGTGGGCCCAGACTGAGATCAACGCCGGCCGGCCTTTCCATTTCGGAACGCCGGGACACTCCAGCACCGGGGTAGGATATGATGATGCAAACTATATCATCAGGCACAATACCTGGGGTCCCGCACATGATAAGGTCATTTATACCCAGTGCGACCTTGTCGGCACGATCGTCCCCGGCGGCCAATACGGCGCCGCAGTGAACCTCACCAAACCCATCGGCGACCCGCGCTATTCCGATAATGCCACCGGCGCCAACCAGGGAGAGGACCTTTATGCCGGTGATGCTTTTGAAATTACATGGGATTACGATTACCTGGCCAGTTCCTGGGTCAGGCTCTCCTACTCCGTGAATGCCGGGACCCCCTTTACCATCATCACCTCAAATACCCCGAATGACGGGTTATACGACTGGAGGATCCCTTCCGGAATAGGCAGTAACACACTCGGCCGGATCAAGGTGGAGGTCCTCGATGCCTCCGGCGTGGAGGCCAGCGACGGGAGCTACGGTAATTTTGAGTTCCATGCAGGTGGGAGCCTTTATGATCTTACTCCCGATAGCTATATAAGCACATCGACCGTCCCGGATTATTATCAGTTCACCAGTTCACCAGCATACTGGAGCGTTGTCGGTATCCGGCCGAATACCGACGGGGAGGATTGGGATATTCAGCTCTTCGACAATACAAGTTTCTCCAATTCTCTTGCAATTTCCACGTGGGGGGGGTCAGCCGTTGATTTTATCGTCATTGACGGGAACCACACAGCCTCCGCAGCAAGGGGCGTCAAGGCGATCAGGTATTCCGGGACGGGAACTGGCCGGGTTGAATGGGAAGGGGATAATGAGATTATCTATGCGGGTTCTACCGGTTACAATTATACCTGGTCGACTGGTGATGTGGTCGAAATGTATGATGTATGGCTCAACCCCGGATATTACAAATGCACCATGCTCAATTCGGGATCTGCTGACCTGGGCATGGCCCTTTACGCCTCCTCCGGTGCCGCTTATTATAGTGCAAGGTCCGGATATACGGCGCTTGCAGATGCTAATGCAGCGGGCGGTGATGAGTCTTTCTGGATCACCATAACAACAGCGGATTATTACGGCCTGTGCGTTTTTGCCAACAACACAAGCTCCTCGACCTTCACGATCAAATTCGAAACCCAGGGCCAGTGGCTCGGAACCGTTTCCAACGACTGGTTTGACCCGGGAAACTGGAGCGCGGCCTTTGTCCCCGACGCCACAATCGACGTGACCATCAATACCGGCTATACATATCACCCGATTATCGGCGCTGGTAACGGGTATTGCAAGAATATCACCATTGGCGCCGGCGCGAAGCTGAGCCTGGGCAACGCCGACCTCGATGTAGCCGGGAATATGACGATTTACGGACAATTGGAAATGACCAATATCAACGCCGATTACTACGTTACAGGCAACGTGTACTGGGAATCGGGCTCCACCGCCAATATTACGGCCAATGGTGAATTTCGCGTGTCGGGCGACTGGGAATTCCGCCCCGGAGCTAACGCGGTGCTAGCCAACAGTACAGCTATATTCACCGGCACTTCGGCTGCATTCATCAGGAGTTATGAGGCCAACTGCGCTTTATACAACGTTGAGTGTAATAAATCAGGCGGCTGGTTGTCCAACAGCAACATCTCGACCGATACCCTGAAGATCAACGGCTACCTGGCAACCATGTCAGCAACCAGCATTTTTTACTCGCAAAGCAGCTACCCGCTCGTATTGAAGGGCCCGTTGACTAATTACGGCCATATCTATTGTGGAGCCGGAACCTTTATCTTCGACAACTATACACCTTCCATCGATCTGAACACAGGCGACTATTTTAACAACATCATCATCAGCACCTCGGGGAATGTAACTCTGGCAGATTCTCTGCGCATCTATGGCAACCTGGAGATCAACAGCGGGGCGCTGGTAACGGCGAATTTCCCTGTTCTGATCAAGGGTGATTGGACTAACAATGTTGGGTCAGGCGGATTCAGTGAAGGTACCGGAAAGGTGGTCTTCAACGGGGGTAATTATCACCAGGTTTGCTCCAATGAAACGTTCTATATCCTTGAAGTTGATAAGCCGCTGGGGGGAGCTTTCAGAACAGGTAATAACGCCGTAACGTGCAGCCATTATGACTGGACCGCCGGCGCCGTTGATGTCGCGGCAGGGTCGTTTACAGCAAACAACCTCCTTGACAACGGACTTTACGGGAGCTATTACGTGAACACCGGAGGCACTATCAATCTTTCCAACACCGACGACTTTATCGATCTTCACGGATATCTATACATCTACGGGGGGACGATCAATGTATGGGGTGGATACGGATGGGACAGCTATTGGCCTTACTTCGCCGATGCCGGCCTTACCATGACCGCCGGAGTGCTCGACATTAAAGATTATGGCGTCTTGTTGTATAACGGCGGGTACACTTTTACGGAGAACATCACGGGTGGTACGATCCGGACAGCCACGAGTTTCCGGGTCGAACGGGCCGACTTTACAATGGATGCCGGAACCATCGAGTTCAATGGAACTGCGGACGGTTACTTCCATACTATCAACGGCGGTTACGTGAAGAATGTGACCATCAACAAAGGCGCCTTCAAGGATGACGGCCCGGCGCTTACAGAGAAGATTATCCGTAACCGGGAAACCGGTGAAGTTACCTATGCCCCGCTGGCCAGTACGGTTATTATTGACAATACCGCTGATGTTAACGGGAACGTGGTCATCCAGTCCGGAGTCCTGTCTGCCGGTAGTAATATGATGTATGTGGAGGGGAACTGGAATAACATAGCCGGTACGGCCGGTTTCAATGAAGGCACCGGCACTGTTGAATTCAACGGGGCAACCGCTGGAGATATCCTTACTGCTGAAACGTTTTACAATCTTAACCTGAATAAGACCTATGCCAATTACAACGGTCTTGAACTCTGGCAGGACGTGGCTGTTACCAACGATCTGCATATCATCGACGGAACCATGGAGCTGAACAGTCCTGCCAACCTTGCAATTTCGGGGCACCTGACGATCGACCTGAATGCAGGCCTGAATGCGGATGACATGTATGCTCCGCAGATATCCATCGGAAAAAACTGGACCAATTCAAACACCACCTCCACCATCACCGCAGGGTTTTATCCCGGCTCCTATTCGAGGGTGATTTTCAACGGAGCGGCTGACCAGTACCTGACCACCTCCTGTACATCGGAGGCCTTCAACTACCTGACCATCGACAAACCAGGGGTGAAATTCAGACCGAACAACAACATCCAATGCAATAATAACATGCTGATAAACAACGGCATTTGGGAGGATAACGTAGTTTCATTGCATCATGTATTTTACAAGGATTTTTACGTTGGTGCATCCGGTGCATTTTACAATGCAGCACCGAATAATACGGTGGAATTTACCGGCAGTCTGAATTCAATCCTCACATACCAGGGTGCGGCCGGTACTTTTCATAACTTGCTGATAAACAAAAGCATCGGTTATGGCGTTACCCAGGTTGGAAATACCAGCTGTCAGTATACCGGACTCCTGACCATTGAAAACGGATTATACAGCCTGAATGGCTACACCTTGCTGGTAACAGGCGATATCAACGTGAATGATGCAGGCACCTTAAATCTGCCTGCGGGATCGAAATTGGTTTTAACTGATACCAGAAGCCTGAATATCAATTCCGGAGGCCGTCTCGACATCGACGGGACCTCCGGCAACCAGGCGACCATTTATGCAAACGTAGGCGCTGCCAGGTACAATTTCTATGTGTATTCCGGTGGCACGATCTCTGCCGATTATTGTGTTTTCAAGAATATGACGACCTACGGCGTGTGCGTGTTATGGGGCGGAATCGTCGATCCTGCCCACGCCTTCAGGGGGTGCACCTTTCAGGACGGGTCCCTTGTGCTTTTGCTCATCGACAACGACCAGTTGCTTACCATACGGAATGCGGTGTTCCCGACCAATACCTGGGGCGGGAGCTATAACGTGGCAAAAACCGTAGCCTCCGGACATTTGTATTTCGTTGATTTCACCGGCGCCTTTTCCGGAGAAGACTATGATTACGATCCCAACAACCTGGTGGACTGGGTCCCGACGTTGACCGCGACTGCCACAGCAGCCCCCGGGACGATCTGTGCAGGTTCCTCCTCTCAGTTGAATGTCAACCAGTCCGGAGGCCTTGCGCCGTTCACCTATCTCTGGAGTCCGTCAACCGGGTTATCGAATCCCAACATCATCAATCCCGTCGCCACTCCGGCGAATTCAATTACCTACAATGTGACGGTGACGGATGCCCTCGGGAGCACCAAATCAAGCAGCGTGGGCGTCACCGTTCTTCCCAACCTGACCGTAGGGGTTAGCATCGTCGCATCAGCAAATCCATCGCCCCCGGGCAACTGGGTGACCTTTACGGCTACGCCCCAGAATGGCGGGTCTTCTCCTTCCTACCAGTGGTATAAGAACGATATTCCGGTGGGAACGGGCCTGCCGACATACTCCGATAACACCCTGGCCTACGGCAACCGTATTAAATGTGTAATGACCTCAAACTACCTCTGCCCGCTCGGGAATCCCGCCACTTCCAACACCATCACCATGATCATCGTGGCGACGGATGCAACTGCCTTCGGAACTATTTCTTCGGGTACAACAGTATGCATTGATGCCAGCAACAGAATCACGGTGGCAGGGCCGTCGGGGCCGTTCCATATCGAATCAGGGGGCAGGGCCGACCTGATCGCGGGAAACAGTATCCAGTACCTGTATGGAACCGATGTGGACCCAGGAGGGTACATGCACGGATGGATCACCACCGCGAATGAATATTGCGGAAGCCTGTCCAAATCGATGGTCTCTGCAGTCGGAGGTGTCGAAACGGATGAAGTGGCAACTTCCTTCAGTGGTTCGTCGTCGCAAAAGTTTGTAATCTACCCGAATCCGAGCACCGGGAGCTTCACGCTGATGAATAAAGGCGACGATCTCTCCGGGAAGGTGACGGTCGCGATGTTCGATATGAGGGGCGCCGGGATCTTCTCAGCTTTCTATGAAGGAGAAAGAAGCCACCAGTTCAATCTCAACAGTTTGGCGCCGGGTATTTATTTCCTGAAGGTGGCAACGAATAATCAGATAGAATCCTTCAAGCTGATTGTAACAAGATAGTTCATCAATTCCTGATCTCACCGCCAAGTGCCTCACCTATTGGGAATAAGAGGAACTTCAAACGGGATAACATTGAATCATATCGTGTTTGGTTTACAAATTGCTTCGTCGCTGCGCTCCTCGCAATGACAACGTATCACTGGCGTAGGAGGAGAGAGCGGGATCGCTGCAAAATTACCATAGATTGTCTATTATCCTTAATTAGGTTTGCAGCGATCCCGCTCTCTTTCCATAATAAGATTCAGCGTTGTCATTGCGAGCGAAGCGAAGCAATTTCCATGCATAACACCAACTTAGTTATATAGTAGACGCTAAGGCGCTAAAAATCGCTAAGCAATAATCCCGTGACTTTGCGTTTATTTTGCGTCCCTGCCTGCCGGTAGGCAGGTTTGCGCCTTCGCGGTGAAGAAAAAGATAGGAACGGCATCCTGTCACGCGGTACATGTTAGGTTCCTGTCCCCAAAGGCATCGTCGATCCTCGTAACGGTCGGCCAGTATTTATCGTCGGCCAGTGAATCCACCGGGAAAGCTGCCTTCCGGCGTGAATAAGGCAGGTTCCATTCGTCGGCCGAGACCATCCGGGCTGTGTGCGGGGCCTTCATGATGACGTTGACTGCTTTGTCGGCCTTGCCAGAGGCGATCTCGTCGATCTCTCCCCTGATGGCGATCATGGCTTCCAGGAAGCGATTGAGTTCGAAATAGGGCTCGCTCTCGGTTGGCTCCACCATCAGGGTCCCGTGGACCGGGAATGCCACCGTTGGAGCGTGGAATCCGTAATCCATCAGCCGTTTTGCGATGTCGATGGCGCCGATGCCGGTCTCCCGGCTGATACCATTGCAATCCACGATCATTTCATGAGCACAGCGTCCGTTCTTTCCCGAATAGAGGATCGGGTAGTAGGGTTCAAGGCCGGATTTGAGGTAGTTGGCATTGAGAATGGCCATTTTGGTGGCTTCGGTCAGTCCGCTGCCACCCATCAGTTTAATGTAGGCATAGGAGATAGTGAGGATCAGTGCGCTGCCGTAAGGCGCTGATGAAACGGCGGTAATGCCCTGCGCACCTCCCGTCTCAACGAGAACATGCTTCGGCAGGAAGGGGGAAAGATGCTTCGCAACCGCGATCGGCCCTTCGCCGGGACCGCCTCCGCCATGGGGTATTGCAAAGGTCTTATGGAGGTTCAGGTGGCACACATCCGCTCCGATGATCCCCGGGTTGGTCAGCCCGACCTGGGCGTTCATGTTGGCGCCGTCCATGTAAACCTGTCCGCCGTTTTCATGGACGATGCGGATGATCTCCAGGATTTCTTCCTCGAATACGCCGTGGGTGGAAGGATAGGTCACCATCAGCGAAGAGAGGCTGTCGCGGTGCTGAACGGCCTTTTCACGCAGATCTGCCGGATCGATGTTGCCTTTTTCGTCGCATTTGACCACCACCACCTTCATCCCTGCCATCGCTGCGCTGGCCGGGTTTGTCCCGTGGGCGGAGGAGGGTATGAGGCAAACGTCGCGGTGGCCATGTCCCCGCGATTCATGATACTTTCGGATCACCATTAACCCGGTGTATTCTCCGGCGGCGCCTGAATTTGGCATAAACGATACCGCGTCAAAACCTGTGATGACGGCCAGATCTTCTGCAAGTTCGCAGATGAGGTGATGATAGCCTTCAGCCTGATCTCCGGGTACGAAGGGATGGATGCCGCCGAATTCGGGATAGTTCAGGGCGAACATTTCGGAGGCGGCATTGAGCTTCATGGTGCAGCTTCCGAGGGGGATCATGCTCCGGTTCAGCGCCAGGTCCTTGTTCTCCAGCTTCTTGATATACCGCATCATCTCCGTTTCGGAGTGGTAGCTGTTGAAAACCTTGTGCTGAAGATATCCCGAAGATCTTTCCAGGTTTAACGGAATGGTGGTGATCAACTCGCATTCTTTCGGATTGCAGACGAATTCCCTGTAATCTTTCCCATTTGCAGCTGCCAGGATGGAAACCAGGGTGTTGATGTCGGAAAGGGTGGTGGTTTCATCGATACTTACCCCGATGTGCTTCCCGTCGATGTACCGGAGATTCATGTGGTGTTCCAGGGCTCCAGTCCGGATGGTTTCGATGCTAACGTTATCAGGCAGTTCAACCAGCAAAGTGTCAAAGAAATGGGCATTCAACTGCTGGTACCCATACTTTTCAACCTCCCGGGCAAGCACTCCGGCGAGAATATTGATGTGCCGGGCGATCTGTTTCAGTCCTTTCGGTCCGTGGTAAACGGCATACATGCCGGCCATCACGGCCAGCAGCACCTGGCTGGTGCAGATATTGGAGGTGGCCTTTTCGCGCTTGATGTGCTGTTCGCGGGTCTGCAGCGCCATGCGCAGGGCGCGGTCGCCGTTGGCATCGACCGAAACGCCGATGATGCGGCCGGGCATCTGCCGTTTGTATTCATCACGGCAGGCAAAGTATGCTGCGTGCGGACCGCCGTATCCCATGGGAATGCCGAACCGCTGGGTGGAGCCGAACACGATGTCGGCTCCCCATTCACCGGGAGGGGTGAGCAAGGTCAGGCTCAGGAGGTCGGCGGCGACGGCCACCATGGAACCGGCGCCGTGGGCTTTATTAACGAATGAGGCCTGGTCGCAGACGGTCCCTGATTGATCGGGGTACTGGATCACGCAACCGAAAACCATGTCGTCGAAGGCGAAATCCTCCTCTTGACCGATGGTCATCTCGATTCCTAAGGGGATGGCCCGGGTTCTGATCACGTCGATCGATTGTGGAAACAGGTTCTCCGAAACAAAGAACCGGTTCGCTCCGCGTTTTACCGCTTCGCGCGACCTGCTGTTGAAAAGCATGATCATGGCTTCGGCGGCGGCTGTTCCTTCATCGAGGAGGGAGGCGTTGGCGATGGGCATGGCCGTGAGGTCGCACACCATGGTCTGGAAATTCAGCAGGGCTTCGAGGCGTCCCTGGGAGATCTCCGCCTGGTAAGGGGTGTAGGCGGTGTACCAGCCCGGGTTTTCCAGAATGTTCCTCAGGATGACAGCCGGCAGGATTGTATCGTAGTATCCCAGCCCGATAAAGCTTTTAAAAAGTTTGTTCTTTGCGCCGATGGAACGGATCAGGTGGAGATACTGGAGTTCGTTTATCCCCGCCGGAAGGCTGAGCGGTTCTTTCATCCGGATCGCCTCCGGAACGGTTTGACCGATCAGTTGATCAATCGTTTCAACACCGATTTTTTTCAGCATTTCGGTGATCTCCTCACCGTGAGGTCCGTTGTGTCGTCTGGCAAAGTTGTTGGTGATCATCTGGAAGGGTTTTGCGGATTGTTGTATGGGTCGCAAAAGTACCAAAAGTTTGTGAAATAATAAACAATGGTGAAGGGGCACCCTGACGGGGTCGGGTCAATAAAAAACGCCCCGGCTCACCGGGGCGTTTTCTGATCATATTTATTGGAATGGATTATCTGATTTTCAGGAATTTGGTGGAAACATTCAACCCACCCGCCGAATGGATCCTGAGCAGGTAAATGCCTTCCGGCAGCGAAGAGGCTTCGAGAGTGATCAAGTTCCCCCCGGCCTGCAGGCTCATCGATGAAAATGCCATCCGGATCCCTGTCAGGCTGATGATCTCAACACTGGCCATGGTTCCCTGGTTCAAGTCCAGGCTTATCGAAACCCGGTCGGTAACAGGGTTCGGGAAGACCTTCCAGTTGCTTACCGGCAAGGGATCGTCCTTGGAGCCGAGGATCCGGTTGCCGGTGAAAGTCATGACGACATCAGCATGAGGTTGCTCAGCAGACAGGGTGACCGTGATCAGGTCGCTGGTAATCCCCGGCATCTCAGGGTGCAACAGATAGGTGCCATACGCCAGCGATGCGAAATCGAAATCACCCGACGTTGAAACCTGTGTAAATCCGATCGGACTGCCCTGCTCGTTCATCAGGATCATGTTGACCTTGTCAAGCATGGAGCTTTTCAGCCCGGTCATCCCGATCTGGCCTGATACGGATCCCGGCCCATACGTCATTGAACCTGCCGGAACAAGGTTTATGTTGTAAGGGTTGTTTTCCGTGCCTAACTGGATGAGGGTCGCTTGCTGCCACATGACCGTATTGCCGTAATAGGTCGGCAGATACCCTGCAGGGTTCAACGGGATGGCCATGATGTAATAATTCCCGTCCGGAACCAGGGTGAAATAATAAACGCCGTTGGAATCGATCGGGCAGATACTGACATAGGGCTGGTAATTGGCAGTGGTATCGAGCGAGAAAATGATCGCAAGGCCGCTGGAAAGCGGGAAATTCCCCGCAAACACCTGCCCGTAAAGCTGGTGGTAATTGATGCTGTCATTCTGAATTGTCAAATTCTGGCACCAGGTGCTCGTGCAGTTATTCCCGGTGATCGTCAGGCAGACGTTATAGGTGCCGGGGCCGGCATAGGTGTGAACAGGGTTCTGGACCGATCCTGAAGTGCCGTCACCAAAGTCCCAGTACCAGGCAGTCGGCGATCCGGTGGAGAGGTCAGTAAAATTGACGGTGTAGTTCGTATCAAAGGGGAAAATGGGATCCTCATAATAGGTGAAATTCGCCTGACAACCCGGATCGGAACCGACGATAATGCTCATGCAGACCGTGCTGTAGCAGGTGCTGTCGGTGCCGCGCACCGTCAGGCAAACATTGTAGACCCCGGGGCCGGAAAAAATATGGTCGGGATTTTGCAGAGTCGAAGTGTTGTTAGGCCCGCTGTTCGGATCCCCGAAATGCCAGTACCAGTAGGCAATATTCCCGGTGGATTCGTCGTGGAAATAGAAAGTACTGACCGAATCTATGATTTCCTCAATGGCGTGAAATGCTGCCTGGCACCCGCCTCCCGTGGAGTCCCAAACGGAAATGGTTTGTGACACAGTGCTGTTGCATATCGTGCCGGGCGCTCCGATTGTGAGCGTCACGTTATAGTAGCCGGGTTGAGGATAAACATGAACCGGATTCAGTTCCGACGATGTTCCGCCATCACCGAACGACCACTGCCTGAGGTTGCCTCCGCCGATAGATGAATCGAAGAACTGCACGGTGAGCGGTTGTTGCTGCAAGATGTAGAAGTTTGCCTGGCAGCCGGGCTGATTTCCGACCAGCAGCGAGTCGCAGGTGATATCGTAACACAGGCTATCGTTCCCCTGGACGGTCAGGCAGACATTATATACGCCTGCCTGCGCATAAGTGTGGATCACATCCGGATTGCCCGGATACGTAATGGTCATTACATTGCCGTCGCCGAAATTCCAGATATAGGCGCCGATATTTCCCGTGGACTGACTGATGAACTGATAGGTGAACGGAGGCATGTTCATGCTGTCAGGAACAGCGAAGAATGCCGCCTGGCAAGCGCCCCCGGTAGAATCTCCCCATACGTAAGGCGTTTGCCATATCGTGCTGTAACAATTTGTACCGGGTGTGCCGATCGTAAGCGTAACCGTATAATATCCTTGTTCAGGGTAAACATGAACAGGGTTTTGCTCGGTTGAAGTAGTTCCGTCACCAAAAGACCACAGTCGGAGATCGCTGCCCCCGATCGATCCGTCGAAGAATATCACCGTCAGCGGCACCTGCTGCGCGTAGGTAAAGGCAGCCTGGCAACCGGGTTGATTTCCGACAAGTAGCGAGTCGCAAGTGATATCGTAACACAGGCTGTCATTCCCCTGGACAGTCAGGCAAACATTATAGACGCCAGGCTGTGCATACGTGTGGATCACGTCCGGATTACCCGGAAAAGTGACTGTCATGACATTGCCGTCGCCGAAATTCCAGATATAGGTGCCGATATTGCCTGTCGAATAATTGTAAAAGTTATAGGTGTATGGCGGCATGTTCAAGCTGTCGGGTACCACGTAGAAGGCAGCCTGGCAGCCACCTCCCGTGCTGTCTGTGGCATATACCTGCTTGGTTACGGAGGCGGTGCATCCCAATTGCTGGTCGCTGATGGTGAGCGTGACAACATACCATCCGTTGGAACCATACACATGCTGTGGGTTTATAAGCGTCGAAGTCGTCCCGTCGCCGAAATTCCAGTAATGAATGACGGTGTTCCCACTTGGCTGCGACTGGTCGGTGAACTGGAACGACCTCGGCGCGTACTGATAATAGGAGAAATCAGCCGTGCAGGGTACATTGTTATGGCAGATGCTGAAGTTTACCGTGAAATGCGTTACGGCAGGTGAGAATTGGACGGTTTGCTGGTGAACATAATTCTGGCAGTCGACTGTCCATACATAGAGCGCGCCGGATGTCTGTGCCGGTACCGGGATGGTGTCGACATAGAAACCATTCGGGTTGGTATAGACAGTATGGGAATATACCCATCCGAAGGAGGAATCGCTTACGATCGTCACCGCATGGTTGGGGACCGCATAGCCGTTCGCACTGTTGGTAACATACCCGTTGATGCTTACGTACATCTGGGAGATCGCCGGCAGGACGACCGCAAAAAATACCAGGCTCAATAACAGCTTTTTCATAATGATTGTTTTATGGTTCATAACTTTATTCTTTTGCATTTTGCACTTTGCACTTTGCATTCTACATTTATTAACCCTGCCTCGCGGAATAGTTGCCCGAAGATAAGAGAAAAATCAGAATTTTACGATACAAGCCGCACGGAGACCTACTGACCAGGGCTTGTAATTGCCGGCAGGCTTCTCATAAACCGAGTTGAAATAGTACCTGGCAGAAGGTTCCAATTCCACGCTTATCATTTTCGACATCTGGAATGAGGCGGCGATACCTCCCATTGCCTGCCAGTTCAGGCTGACCTGTCCCGGGGAGATGTCATTGATGCTGATCATCCGGTTGTTCCCCGGATCGTAATCCGCCGAAAGTTGCCTGGTGGCGACCAGTACAGAGAGGACCGGCCCGACCCTGAAACCGAGTGAGAACTTCTCACGGACGAGGAAATCATATCCCATGATCATCGGGATCTGCAGGTAGGTGTACCTTTTGACAATCCTGGGATAATCAGTTTTCAAAAGGCTGTCGTAAACATTCGACTTCGACATGTACATGGTGGGGTCGTAATCCTGGGTGGCGACGTTCCATTTGAACTCCATCGAATCAAGCTTGTTATACACCCCGAGGTATTCATTGTATTCCACCGCAAATTCGTTGGCGCCGCTCCCGATCGACAGCCCCGCGCCTGTGCGGATGGAGAACCTGCCATAACTGAAAGCCCCTTCCAATCCGAAATTGTTGATGAACTTGGCGCCGTCCAGGGTGTTGAACATCCATTCGGGCATGTAGTAGATCCCCAGGGAGAACCCATGCTTTTTCCCTGCTCGCGTATCGGGCCGGTCGTCTTTTTCACTGACCTGTAATTCCTGGCTGGCCGGTGAAGGAATAACTGATGTATCCCTGGCAGGGTTTGACATATTGAGGGTGTCTGCCGGCGATATCTTTTCCGCGACAACTGCACCGGCCGGTTCAGAAGCCGGGACAGGAGTGAGCGGCACGGTATTCTTTTGAGAGGCCGTAATTGCACGGTTTGGAACTGTGCCGGAGACCGGAGGGGTTGATCTGTTTTGTTCCCCGGTTGCCGCAGGGGTGTTTTCGCTGACCCCGGCAGGCGCTTCGTTCACTGCAGGATGAGGTGCGCCTGGTGTAGGCGCTGCATGTGCCGGTTGACCGAGATCTGCCGGTGTTGCAGGCGATGCCGGATCCCCGGTTTTGGCTGTGACAGAAGGGGTTGGGTTCACGTCCGGATTGCCGCTGATGGGGCCGGCGGCATTGCGGTCAGGCAGCAGATTCCATCCCAGGATCCCGAGGATCAGCAGGACCGTGAACGACGATCCGGCGATCCACCATCTCTTTCGGCTCCGGGATCCTGTGATCCTTGAAGCCTCGGCCAGGAAAGCCTTTTTTGCATCCGCCGACGGGATCATCCGGTGATCCTGCAGCGCCTTCCGGAAGAATTCATCGGACGGATGTTCAGATTTTTTCATAGATGGGTGATGCTTTTTTATTGACCAGTTGGTTCATTTTTTTCCTCAACAGCGCACGCGCCTTGAAAAGCTGCGACTTGGAAGTGCTCTCGGCGCATCCGAGCAACTCCGAGATCTCCCGGTGACCGTACGCTTCAAAAACATGAAGGTTGAAGACGGTCCGGTACCCTTCAGGTAGATCGCAGATCAGTTCAAGGATTTTCTCGCGGCTGATCGAGCGATAAATATCGTCAGGGTTTTCTGCTTCCTCATCTCCGGTCACGGCCAGGTCGGGTATCGGATCGAGATCCGTGAAGATCCGCCCCCGGACGCGGCTTCTCAGGAAATTGAGGGCCGTGTTGACGATGATCCGCCGCATCCAGGCCTCGAGGCTGCCGTCCTGCCGGATCCTGAAAGTCCCGATCTTGCGAATGATCTTGATAAACCCGTCGTGCAGGACATCCTCGGCATCGTCACGGTTGCCGGTGTAACGGAAGCAAACCGAAAGCAGCGCAGGGGCATATCGGTCATACAACGTCTCCAGGGCGCCGTGCTCGCCGGCAATTGCTTTCTTTGCGAGATCTTCCTCCACTGCTTTGCTGATCTTCCATAAAGATAACACATCCTTTCCTAATGGTTGCCTGAAATATCTTCTTTTTTAATTCAACTTTCTTGGTTCATTCGAAAGATGCGTACTTTCCAGGTAACAAAAAGAGATGAATTGCCCCGGTCTTCAGGCCGGGGGTAGAGATAAGGCGTGATAGTTAGGGCTTTAGCCCAAAATTTCCATAATTTTATTAACCGCAGAGGAGAAAAACCGCAGAGAACCGCAGAGGTATATCGCAAGGATTTAAAAGTACCTGTCAGGAGAGATAATCCCGGATCACATCCACAAAGCCGGACGCCTCATTGAAAGAATGTTTTGCATCGTCATGGGATGCATTGAACCCGATCTCATAATCGCTTTTCATCCGCTGATCAAGAATTTTGGAGAAAGCTTTCCCATAATCGACGGGCAGTTTTCCGGTTTTAATGAAGAATTTCTGAAATTGATTACTGACCCCGTTATGGGTGTAAACCTCAATATTTTCAGATAATAATATTGCCTGTGCCGCATAAAGCATGGCATAATAGCTCCTTGATACTGTAGCTGCAAATCTTTCGTTTTCAAGCAAGACCCTTGCATCGTTAAGACATTCAACAGCTCTCTGCAAAAAAATCCTGGAATTCTCGATCATATTGCAATTCCGTCTTTGGCAACATTTTTAAAATATGGTGTGCCTGATTTCAAGAAACTTTCTTCGGAAACGGGATTTGTCGATATAACAACATCATAGTTAAGACTTATATCGAATTTTATCTCGGTCAATCTTTCAATCTCACTGAAAGCAGATTCCATTTCAGATAAAACAATCATCAGGTCAATATCAGAATCCTTGCTTGCCATGCCACGCGCATACGAACCATAGAGAATTATCCTTTTCAATTTTTTCCCATAAACCCGTTCAGTTCGTTCTTTGAACTGGTTAAGAATGGGTATGATATTTACGGATGATTCAGGAATTTCCTTGACCATGATCTGTTGTTGTAATAAATCTGGATGTTTTTACAAAATTAATCATTTCCGGTCAGAGTTAGATATGGAGTGATACACTGATTAGTTGATCCTTAACAATTATTAACAATCTGATCGTTAATAAATTATCTTCTTGGTAATCATGAATCATGTTGGTTTCGGATTTCAGGAAGACCCAAAAAAAAAGAGCGCCCGTCGGGACGCCCTCTTTTTCAATTCGCCGGATTTAATTTTTTATCCGCATCTTAAAAAACGACCGGTAAACAAAGTACAAGGCGATGGCAAAGAAAGCAAGGCCGATGTAATGAGCTACCGGCCTGAAATGGACCGATAATGCAATTTCCATGGCCAGCAATCCGAACAGCGTGGTGAACTTGATGATCGGGTTCATGGCGACCGACGAAGTGTCCTTGAAGGGGTCGCCCACGGTATCACCAATAACCGATGCGGCATGAAGATCGGTTCCCTTCTCCTTCATGTCAACCTCTATCACTTTTTTGGCATTATCCCACGCCCCGCCGGCATTGGCCATAAAGATAGCCTGGTACAACCCGAAGAAGGCGATAGAGATCAGGTAACTGACAAAAAGCGACACAGGTAATGCATAATTCAACTTTTCTTCAGCGCTCATCGAATCGAGGAGGCCGGTTGGAGACGACAGGAATGCAAAGGCGAGGGCGAAGGAGAAAATGGCAATAAAGATATTCAACATGCCTTTCTGGGCATAGACCGTGCAGATCTGGACCACCTCTTTCGATTTGGCCGTATCTGCTTTTTTAGGCGCGCTCGGATCAAGGTTGATGTGTTGCTTGATGTAAGCCACGGCCCTGCTGGCGCCGGTCGTCACTGCCTGGATAGATGCGCCGGAGAACCAATATATGACGGCGCCTCCCAGCAAAAATCCAAGGATCGTATAAGGATTAAGCAGGTTTAATACCTGCTCCGGCTCGATGCCGAGAGATTTTTTGATGACCAGGATCAGGGAAAAGATCATGGTGGTGGCGCCAACAACCGCAGTGCCGATCAAAACCGGTTTGGCGGTGGCTTTGAATGTATTCCCCGCACCGTCATTTGCCTCAAGATAATGCTTGGACTTTTCAAAATCAGGTTTGAACCCGAAATCCCGCTCAATTTCTTCAGAAATGCCCGGGATCTCCTCGATCAGCGATAATTCATAGATGGATTGGGCGTTGTCGGTCACCGGACCATAACTATCGACAGCGATGGTCACGGGCCCCATGCCCAGCATGCCGAAGGCTACCAGGCCGAATGCAAAAATGGATGGATAGATCATGAAACTGCTCAACCCGAAGGTGCTGGCAAAATAGGCTATGAACATCAGAAGGAAAAAAACCATGCCTTGCCAGAAGGCGCTGAAATTCCCTGCAACCAGCCCTGAAAGGATATTGAGCGAAGCCCCGCCCTCCTTGGATGCAATAACGACCTCTTTGACATGGGTTGATTTGGGACTGGTAAAAATTTTGGTAAACTCCGGAATCAGGGCAGCGCCGAGCGTACCTGCACTGATGATGACTGACAGGGTGATCCACAGGTTGTTCGGCAGGTCGCTGATGGTCAGGTAACTGATAACGAAGGTGACGACCATGGATAACAGGGAAGTGATCCACACCAGAGAGGTCAGCGGTTTCTCAAAATCAAGATCATCTGCCTGACTATATTTTGCCTTGCTGATGGCGCCATTGATCCAGAAGGAGACGATCGAGGTAATGATCATGAAAATCCTCATCACAAAGATCCAGGTCAGCAATTGAACCTGAAGAGCAGGATCGGCCACTGCCAGCACGATAAAGGTAATAAGGGCAACGCCGGTCACGCCGTATGTTTCAAAACCATCGGCCGTCGGACCGACGCTGTCGCCGGCATTATCGCCGACACAATCGGCAATGGTGCCCGGATTCCTCGGATCATCCTCGCCGATCTTGAAGATCACCTTCATCAGGTCGGAACCGATATCGGCAATCTTGGTAAAGATCCCCCCGGCAATTCTTAAGGCTGAAGCGCCCAGCGATTCGCCGATAGCGAACCCGATAAAGCTTGCTCCGGCGTATTCTCCGGGAACGAACATCAGGATGATCAGCATCATGATCAACTCCAGCGAAATAAGCACAACGCCAATGCTCATCCCTGCATTCAGGGGAATATTCAGCAGTTTGATCGGCTTTCTTTCCAGGGAAGCAAATGCCATGCGGGCGTTGGCAAGCGTGTTCATCCTGATCCCAAACCAGGCAACGCTGTATGAACCAAGTATGCCGATGACCGTCCATCCCAGGATCATCAATACCCCGCCGATTCCAAAGCGGGCTTCGGAAAGCCACCCGAAATAAACGGCCACGGCTGCTCCGATAAAAGCGAAAAGGATCATCAGAAACTTACCTTGCTGAATAAGATAGGTCTTGGCCGTTTCAAATATGACCTGTGCCACATCCAGCATTGACCTGTGAGCCGTGATTTTCTTTACCTGAAGAAACTGGAATAATCCAAACATAAGACCTGCCAGGGTGATAATAAAACCCCAGTAAAGGAGCGACTGGTCTTTTATTTCTGTCGGAATTACAAGATCTGCTTCACTCGCCATCATCAGGATTGGCGAGAAGAAAGCCATAAAAAGGGTAATGATTCTTTTCATATTTACCTATTTACATTTTTAATTTAGACTGTTGACAAAAATAGAAAGAATTTTGAGAAAACATGGAATTTTTAAACATCTTTTGTCCGTTAGTGAAAATTCCCGTAGGTTTGTAATTGGGAAATCGCGCCTCGCACAGCATGGAAAAGATCCGCCTCGATATCATCGGAATGTCTTACAGCCAGTCACAAAGCGGAGCCTACGCCCTCATCCTGGGCGAGCGGAAAGGCAATCGGCGTCTGCCCATCATCATCGGGGGCTTCGAGGCACAGTCGATCGCCATCGAACTGGAGAAGATCAGGACACCCCGCCCCCTGACCCACGACCTGTTCAAATCGTTCGCTGATGCCTATAACATCGAAATCACCGAGGTCGTGATCAGCAAATTCAGCGAAGGGGTCTTTTACGCCAAGTTGGTATGTACCGACGGGACCATCGAAAAGGAGGTGGATTCCAGGACCTCCGACGCCATTGCCCTGGCTTTGCGTTTCAATTGCCCCGTATTTACTTATGAGTCGATCCTGGCTAATGCCGGCATCCTGATGGAAGAGGAAAATGACCTGGTTAAAAACGAAGAGCAATCTGCCGGGGGGAGCGGAAGCGACCAGGAAACCTTTGTGGATGTCCCGGTGCCGGAGCTGAAAGAGCTGCTCCAGCACGCCATTGAGAATGAAGAGTATGAAAAGGCGTCCAGGATCAGGGACGAACTGAACAAACGCAGGTGATTTCCCCTCCGTATTAAATTCTGCTAACTTAAATATGCTGAAATGGGCATCAAATTCCGTCTTATCCTGCTGAATTTCCTTCAATTCTTCATCTGGGGTTCCTGGCTGCTGACCATCGGGGCTTACTGGTTCCAGACCAAGCATTGGACGGGGACCGAATTCGGAGCGATATTTTCGACCATGGGCATCGCTTCCCTTTTCATGCCGGCCATTGCCGGGATCATCGCCGACCGCTGGCTGAATGCCGAAAGGCTGTATGGTGTCTTCCACATCGCCGCGGCGGTGGTCCTCTTTATGGTGCCCTCCGTGAACAACCCGTCGGCTATGTTTTGGATCATGCTGGTGAACATGATCTTCTACATGCCTACGATCTCCCTTTCCATCACGGTCGCTTATTCAACCCTGAAGGGGAGGGGGCTTGACATTGTTAAAGAGTATCCGCCCATACGGGTCTTTGGCACCATCGGGTTTATCGTGGCCTTATGGACGATCAGCCTCTCCGGGCTGGAAACCTCTGCCGCTCAGTTCTATGTTGCGGCCGGAGCGTCGCTCTTCCTGGGTCTCTATGCATTCACCCTTCCCGCCTGCCCGCCGCTGGGCAGAGGACATAAGAAATCACTGGTGAATGAACTGGGGCTGAACGCCTTCTCCCTGTTTAAAAGCGCCAGGATGGCCGTCTTCTTCATCTTCGCCATGCTGCTCGGCGCCTCTCTGCAACTTACCAACGCGTATGGGGATACCTTCCTCCATGACTTTGCCAAAATGCCTGAGTTTAAGGACCTGCTTTCGGTGAAGTACCCTGCGATCATTATGTCCATCTCACAGATCTCGGAAACGCTGTTCATCCTGACCATCCCCTTCTTCCTGAGGAAATTCGGCATCAAGAAGGTGATGCTCTTCAGCATGATCGCCTGGATCCTGAGATTCGGCCTGTTCGGACTGGGGAACCCGGCCGACGGGCTGTGGATGATCATCCTGTCGTGCATCATTTACGGGATGGCCTTCGATTTCTTTAACATCTCGGGTTCCCTTTTCGTGGAAACGCAGAGCGAACCGTCCATCCGCGCCAGCGCCCAGGGGCTCTTCATGATGATGACCAATGGCTTCGGCGCCTTCCTCGGCAGCCGGATCAGCGGGATCGTGATCGACAAATACTATACTTTGCCCGGAGGCGCCTTCGACTGGCAGGGGATCTGGTTTGCCTTTGCCGGGTATTCCCTTGTAGTGGCCGTCCTCTTTGCCATTCTCTTCCGTCACAAACACGACCGTTCCGCTTTCACAAGCCCGATCAAACACTGATTTTTTCTAAATTTAAGCTATTTCGCTACCTCGCTACCTCGCTATTTCACAAATGAAACAATACCTCTCCCTCCTCGACCACATCCTGGCCAACGGGACGCCCAAACAGGACCGTACCGGTACGGGTACGATCAGCGTTTTCGGTTACCAGATGCGGTTTGACCTGAGGGAATCGTTTCCGTTGTTGACCACCAAGAAGCTCCACCTGCGATCGATCCTTCATGAGCTGCTTTGGTTCCTGAAAGGATCCACCAATATCAGCTACCTGAAGGAAAATAACGTGACGATCTGGGACGAATGGGCGGATGCCGGCGGCAACCTCGGGCCCGTATATGGCTACCAGTGGCGATCCTGGCCCCGGCCCGACGGAACGCACATCGACCAGATCCGCCAGGTCATCCACTCCCTGAAAAATGACCCCGACTCCAGGCGTCACATCGTCAGTGCCTGGAATGTGTCGGATCTTGACCGGATGGCCCTGCCTCCGTGTCACCTGCTGTTCCAGTTTTATGTATCCAACGGCGAGCTCTCCTGCCAGATGTACCAGCGTAGCTGTGACGTGTTCCTGGGCGTGCCGTTCAACATCGCCTCCTATGCCCTGCTCACCATGATGGTTGCCCGGGTCACCGGGCTGCGGCCGGGCGAGTTCGTCCACACCCTCGGCGATGCGCACATCTACCTGAACCACCTGGATCAGGTGAAACTCCAGCTGACCCGTAAGCCCCTGCCGCCTCCCGGGATGATGATCAACACTGCTGTGAAGGACATTGACGACTTCAGGTTTGAGGATTTCAAATTGTTGGATTATCAGTCACATCCTCATATCAGGGGCGATATTGCGGTTTAAATTCAGGGATATGTTTTCGATCATAGTTGCGGTAGCGGATAACATGGCCATCGGGAAGGACAACCGGCTCCTCTGCCATATCCCGGCCGACCTGAAGCGCTTCAAACAGATCACCACGGGGAAAACGGTGATCATGGGGAGGCGGACCTGGGAATCGCTGCCGCGAAAGCCACTGCCGAACCGCAGGAACATCGTGATCACCGACCTGGCGGGCGAAAGGATCGAAGGATGCGAAATGGCCTATTCCATGGAAGATGCTGTCAACCTCTGCAGACCTGACGAGGAGAACTTTATCATCGGCGGCGCTTCGGTTTACCGGCAGTTTCTGCCCATGGCAAGCCGGCTTTATCTCACCGTGATCCAGAAGTCATTTGATGCGGATGCCTTCTTTCCCGTGGTCGATTTTTCACAATGGACGCTGGTATCCAGAGAAGAGTACCGTGACGAAGGCGGGAACGACATTCCGTACGCCTATGAAACCTGGGAGCGGATCGGCTGATCAGGTCTTGCGTTTTTGTTTCTTTGCGGCCGGGAACAGGATGTTGTTCAGGATCAGCCTGTAGCCGGGAGAATTGGGATAGAGGTTCAGGTCGGTGGGCGGATCCCCGACAAGATGCTGGTAGTCCTCCGGGTCGTGACCGCCCAGGAATGTCCATGTGCCCTTCCCGAAATCGCCATGGATGTACCGGGCTTCATCGAGCGACTTCGCCTCGCCGAGGATGACCACGTTGGGTTTGACATATTTCTTATTGAAGGCGGTGGTTTGCCCCATGAATCCGTGGATGATGGACTCGTGATCCTGGCAGAGCATGCTGGGTACCGGGTCCCATTTGGCTGAGAAATCGAACAGGGTGAAAAAATCGTTCTCCTTTTTTATGCTCCTCGGCCGGGTCTCCGTTACATCGATGGAGGATATCTCATACTGGTAAGGGTTGGTCACCAGGGTGAAGTTCTCAAAGGCGAAACAGTTCCCGAAATTCAGCCTTGACTGGGCATCAGGATTGGCCGGATCACCGTCGAACATCACATCACAGATGTCGATCCCTTCGGCCGACAGTGCCACGTCATAGCTGTCGGGCGCCGAGCACATGGAGAACAGGTAACCTCCGCCTGCCACAAAATCCCTGATCTTCCGGCTTACGTCCAGTTTCATCTGTGAAACCTTGCCATAGCCCATTTTTGTCGCGCTCGCTTCCTGTGCCTTCACATCCTCCTGGTACCAGGGAAAGCCCCGGTACGCCGCCCAGAATTTCCCGTACTGACCGGTGAAATCCTCATGATGGAGGTGGAGCCAGTCGTACATGGGCAGCAGCCCTGCCAGGATCTCCTCGTCGTAAAGCACATCGTATGGGATCTCGGCATAGGTGAGAACCAGGGTCACGGCGTCATCCCAGGGCAGTTTGTTCTTCGGAGAGTAAACGACGATCTTCGGGGCCTTGTGAAGCTTGATGTTTTCCATGTTTACCTGAGGATCGGCGATCTCTTCCAGGATGGCGGCCGCCTGCGCATCGGCGATCACCTGGCAGGTCACCCCGCGGATAGTGCACTCCTCGTCGTACGCCTGTGAGAACTGGAACATAAAGCTTCCGCCCCGGTAGTTCAGCAGCCAGCTCACCTCCACGTCTTTTTGCAATACCCAGTAGGCAATCCCGTAAGCTTTCAGGTGGTTCCGCTGGGTCTCGTCCATCGGGATGAGGAGGTACGCGCCGAAAGCCGCGCGGAGACTGCCAAACATCAGGAGGACTGCAAAAAGGACGGTGTGTTTAAAAGGGTGTTTCCTGAGATTCATCATCGTTCATTTTGGACATGACGGTCCGTGTGCGCTTTGACCCCTCAAACGCGGAATTTGGCTGGATAGTATTCACGGGCAGGTAATCCATTTCCGCATCGACGAATTTTGCATACTTGGAGACAAACCTGATCCTGACGTCCTTCAGGGGGCCGTTACGGTTCTTGGCAATAAGGACTTCGGCCACTCCGGAAGTGGATTCCCCATGATCATCCTGATCGATCTTGTAATATTCAGGGCGGAAGATGAACAGCACCATGTCGGCATCCTGCTCGATCGAGCCGGATTCACGGAGGTCGGAAAGGATCGGTTTTGCCCCCACTGCGCGCTTTTCCGACGCGCGGCTGAGCTGCGACAGCGCGATCACGGGCACATCCAGCTCCTTGGCCAGCGCTTTAAGCGCCCGCGAGATGCTGCTGATCTCCTGCTCCCGGTTCCCTTTCGTGTCCTGGCTTCCTTGCATCAACTGCAGGTAATCAACGATGATCATCTGGATATCGTGGTGGGCTTTCAGCCTGCGGCACTTGGCACGGAGGTCGAACACCGACAGGGCTGCCGTGTCGTCAATGTAAAGCGGGGCGTCGATCAGCGGGGTGATCCTGGCGTTCAGCTGGGCCCATTCATGGTCTTCCATGGTGCCCTTTTTAAGCTTTTCCTGCGGGATCTCCGTTTCGCTGGACATCAGTCGGGTGACAAGCTGGACCGCCGACATTTCCAGAGAAAAAACGGCAACGGGCTTCTTGAAATCGATCGCGGCGTTTCTTGCCATCGTTAATGCGAGTGCGCTCTTCCCCATACCGGGTCGGGAGGCGATGATGATGAGGTCGGACTTCTGCCAGCCCGAGGTGATCCGGTCAAGCTCGGTGAATCCCGATCCGACGCCCCGCAGTTTGCCCTCCTGGTGGCGGGCGGCGTTGATCTCCCTGATCGCATCGGCAATGATCGACTGCATATTGATGGCGCTCTTTCCGATGCTCCCCTCGCTGATGGAGAACAGCCCGTTCTCTGCCTTGTCGAGCAGGTCGAATACGTCGGTCGTATCTTCATAAGCATCCCTGATGATCTCCGACGAAACGCGGATGAGCTCGCGCTGGATGAATTTCTGAAGGATGATCCGGGCGTGAAATTCGATGTTGGCGGTCGATGCGATCCGGTTGGTCAGCATCGTGATGAAATAGGGACCGCCGGCGACCTCCAACTCGCCCTTCTTCCGCAATTCCTCTGTGACCGTCAGGATGTCGACCGGCTCGTTCTGCGCAAAGAGGCGAATGATCGCCGAAAAGATCACCTGGTGGCTCTCTTTGTAAAAGGCGTCGGGTTTTAGTATTTCGATGACCTCCGCAAGTCGGTTGCTCTCCAGCATCATGGCGCCGAGAACCGCTTCCTCGAGATCCAGCGCCTGGGGCGGGATCTTGCCGTGCTCGAATACCGTCTCGCTCAGGCCTGGCTTGCGGATCCGCTTGGTGACATTCTTTTGTTCCATAGGGCAAAATTAGCGCGATTAGGACTTGGTCATCGGGGAGTCCCCGTTTTTATTTTTCAACAGTTAAAGGCTGAAGGTAAGGCCCACATGCACCCATTTGTGCCACAACCCGCCTCCGAATTCAGGGCTGAGCAGGAATTGCTCGATGTTGAGCCGGACGCCGTTCAGGGTCAGCGTCAGCCCGCAGCTTCCCTCGAAGACGAACCGGGAGATGTGACCGCCCGGCAGCGTGTAAGCGCTCGAATGGTTGAAGAGGCCTCCCTGAAGCGTGGCATCGTAGCCAACCGCCTTTCCTGATCCTTTCGCAAACAGGAAGAACTGGCTTTTTTTCAATCCGGCTTCGGCCAGTTGCTTCTTACGACTCACGCCGAGATTCGCAAAATAGGGATTGAACCAACCCGCCCTGAATTGAGCTCCCGCGGCGAAATTGGTGTAAAGGGTGCCGAGGTTGCCTGCGGTGAAAGCCAGCAACTCCGTGTACCTGCCAGGCAGGATCCCTTTCTCACAGGTGACGGTGTAGTTGAGCACCAGGTCGTTCTGTATCTGGTACTCCCAGCCCAGCGGCTCGTTGTTGGTCGGCACATTGTTGTGGAATGACCGCTGCACCCATTCGCCGTATGAATTGGGTCCGATAATCCCTGCAGTGATCCCGCTGGTTTGCCGGTAGGCATGTACGGCATCGTTGGTGATCTTGAAACTCCCGATGGCGAGATAGGCCGCATAGGGTCTGTCGCCGTATTGGATCCCGCCTTTCTTGGTGGTGGAGGGAGTGAACATGTTCTGGACCAACGAGATCCCGTAATAATTCATTCCTGAACGCCAGTATGGCAGCATAAGCCGACGCAGCGGATTCGCCTGAAGCGCTGGGGAGATGACTGTCAGCCTCATGCCGTTGGTATAGAACCGGTCGGTATAGTCGAGAATATCGTTGTCGAAATCCACCTTCAGGAAGGATTCCCTGCTCAGGGTGATCATCGAGGGAAATCTCCGGCTTTCTACCGGAGACAGGATGTTTTTCCGGTTCATCGGCTCATTCATGTCGGGTTCGATCCCCATGGAACGCAGGTATTCCAGCCGCCCGATCAGAGATGAACTGTACCTCGCCGTCCTCATGGAGTCTTTGTCCGGCCTGCTTCCGGTGGATGGGAAAAATCCCGGACGCTGCCTTGCGATAGGCCTGGTCACGACAGACTTCCGATCTGACGCATTTGCCGACGCCTCTCCGGTGCGCTTATGGGACTGCATTGCATGATCTATCCTTGAACTGTCTGGCAGGGGATCAGGCAAAGCAAGTTCCGCCTTTTCACAACGGTTGAAGAGGAGGAGGAAAATAAAGAAGACCAGGCTGCGTTTCATCCGGAACAAAGATAATCAATTCCGGTTTTTACCTACCTTTACACGGTGGCTGCCTTGATAAAAAACATCTTCGCCCTCACCTTTTTCGGCCTGGTTACCTGGAATGCTACTGCGCAAAAAACCCTGGTGGTTGAAAAGATCGGCACCGGCAGAAGATACTGTTATCATGTCGGGGATATGCTGAAGCTGAGGGTTTCATCGGACGACACCCTGCTGAAAGGCAGGCTCTGGGCGATGACCGACAGCGTGATCACTTTATCCGGACTCAGGCCGATCGACATCAGGCTCGCAGACGTCAGCGCGGTGTACAAGCAGTTCCGGTTCCCTAAAAAGCTGGGAGGGTACCTCGTAATTGGCGGCCTCGGGATATTTACGATCATTGCAGCCAATCACCTGCTGAACGACGAACAGGTCTTCACAACCGACATGTACATCATCTCGGGCTCCATGATCGGTGCGGGCCTGGCATCGCTGTTGCTGAGCGAGAAAAAGTGCAGGATCGGCTCCCGCTGGAAGATCAAAGTGCTGAATGCCAATATCGAATAGGAAGGCGCTACCTTGCGATCAGCTCGCGGATCAGGCGGGTCATGACCGGTTCTACGGCGCTGGCAGCATTAATGACATGCTTGTGCGTGATCTCCACGATCTTCCCCGGGACCCCCAGGTCGGAGATGACCGAAACGGCAAAGCATTTTAACCCCATGTGGCGGGCCGAGATCACCTCGGGAACCGTCGACATGCCAACGGCATCCGCGCCGATGATGCGTATGTAGCGGTATTCGGCAGGGGTTTCATAGGTCGGGCCGGACACCGCGGCATAAACCCCCCGCTGCAGCCTGATCCCGAGCCTGCCTGCTATTTCAAAGGCGCTTTCGATAAACTCCGGATCATAAGCATTTCCCATGTCGGGGAACCGCGTACCGACCTCTTCTTCGTTCTTACCTATCAGGGGGTTATTCTTCATGAGGTTGATGTGATCGGTGATCACCATGATGTCGCCGACCTCGAAATCGGGATTCACGCCTCCGCTCGCATTGGACAGCACCAGCAGCTTGATGCCCAGGAACTTCATGACCATGACGGGGAAGGCGATCTCCTGCATGGAATAGCCCTCGTAGTAATGGAATCTGCCCTGCATCGCCACGATGTTCTTCCCGCCCATGGAGCCGAATATCAACTGTCCGTGGTGACCTGCCACGGTGGAAACAGGGAAATTGGGAATGAATTCGTATGGAAGAGTATGCTGAACCAGGATCTCGTTAACGAGCCCGCCAAGCCCGGTTCCGAGAATGATCCCGATCTCTGGTTTTTGGCTGATCTTCCCTTCGAGGTACTCAACGGTCTCTTTGACCTTTATTAATGTATCGTTTGATCTCATTGTCGAAATTTTCTTTATCTGTTCCATGGAATTCGATTTCCATGGCAACGCAAAATAACGGTAAATTTTTCAAATAAGATGCAAGCTCATGGGTTTTCAGTCTCATCACATCCTTTTCGGTCGTAATAACGATCTTCTTCTGGGTCGGCAGGTCATTGAATTTTCGGGTGATCTCCTCAAGATCCCGCCCTGTATAGGAATGATGGTCGGGGAACCTGACCACGACCAGTTCGCTGCACATGCGCTCAAGATGTTCGCGCAGCGGGTAATCGTTTGCAATGCCCGTGAAAAGCAGGATGTTGGTCACCTTGGATGGGAAAGTCAGCCCCGGCTCTTCGAATACGGGGACGGGGTCACGGTATTTGATGTAGGAGAAATATAGGCGTTGGTGTGCAGATGGCCTGATCTCCTCCACGATCCTCCGCCGTGTGATGGGAGAGAAGATCTTCGGGGTCTTGGTGACGATGATGATGTCGGCCCTTTTCGCGCCGGCCCTGAATTCGCGGAGGGTCCCCGACGGAAGCGCCGTGTCGTCCGTGTAAAGACGGTGGTAGTCTGTCAGCAGGATCGACAATCCCGGCCTGACATAACGGTGCTGGAATGCATCATCGAGCAGGACGACATCGAGTTCCGGAAATTTTTCAAACAGGATGCGGATCCCGCGGGATCGTTTTTCATCGACCGCCACTTTCAACTGCTCGTATTTTTTCAGGAATTGCATGGGCTCGTCGCCGATGTACTTCACATTCGACCTTTTCGATGCAAGAATGAATCCGCTGCTCTTGCGTCCGTATCCCCTGCTGAGGGTGGCCATGAGTTTCTCCGGCGAAAGCAGCCGGATCAGGTATTCGATGTGCGGCGTCTTTCCGGTTCCGCCATAACTCAGGTTTCCCACGGAGATGACCGGTTTGGCAAAGGAGCGGGAAGGAAGGACATGCAGATCAAACAGCAGGTTCCTCACGGCCATGGCCAGGCCGTACAGGAACGAGAAAGGGAGCAATATGACCTGGAGTGTCCGCGTCATAATTGAAACTCCTAAATTAGGAAAAAAAATTAAATGATGACCACCTCAGGAAATGGTCTGTCAGGATGACCAGGCATTTGCCACCTCCCTGGCGAGAAAAATGATGTTCTTGATCAGCTCGGAGATGCCGGCATCGGGATCGTTTGTCCTGACGACACAATCGGCGGCGCCTGCAGCCAGCAGGTGCCCGGTCTCCTGCGGATCGGTGAATGCATCGAAAAAAATGACCCGGGTGTGCGGGGACAGATCGAGAACCGCATGCAGGAATCCGGCGGCGTGCTGACCCGGGTCGAAAGCGGAGGCGATCAGGAAGCCCGGACGGAGGCTCTTCCGGATCCGGTAAAGGCACTCCTCCCGTGAACTGAACGCATGGACATGCGTGAATCCGTCCTTTTCGAGGCGATACCTGATCAGGTTACGGTAAATGGCACTCCTGTCAACAACAAAAATATCGGATCGTTTCATGAATCCCGGATGCTGATTGCAGAATCAAAATTTGCACTTTTTCAGACCGGATGTCAGGATGTGCCGGTAAACTTGTAAACAGGTTATGAACAGTCCCGGGTGTCACGTTTGGACAAAATGGTTATTTTTGAGCTGGGAAAAAAGGAGGTGTTTCATGAAAATCGCCGACATCACGAACTACCTGGAATCGCTTGCCCCGCTGGCTTTCCAGGAGGATTACGACAACTGCGGGCTGCTCGTGGGCGATCCGCAGGGCGAATGCAGGAAAGCCCTGTTGTGCCTCGATGTGACCATCGAAGTGATGGAAGAGGCCGTCAGACGGGATTGCAACCTGGTCATCTCCCATCATCCGATGATATTCAAGGGGATCCGGCGACTGACCCCCGGGCAGCCGGAAACGGCGCTGATCACCTTGGCCATCCGGCACGACATCGCCGTTTACACCATCCACACCAACCTCGATAACATCCTCAACGGCCTGAACGCCCTGCTGATGTCGAAGCTGGGCGTTACCGGTTGCCGGATCCTGGTCCCCCGCTCCGGGGCGCTCGTCAAACTGACAGTCTTCTGCCCGGTTGACCATGCCGACAGGGTCAGGCAGGCCATCTTCGATGCCGGGGCGGGGCAGATCGGCAACTATGACTGCTGCAGCTTCAACATGGCCGGGGAGGGGACCTTCCGGGCTTCGGAAGCCGCAAACCCTTTCGTGGGTGAGAAGAACGTCATTCATGTTGAGCCCGAGGTCAGGATTGAAGTCATTCTCCCCGGACATCTGGAAAAACAGGTCGTCGATGCCATGATCGCCGCCCACCCGTATGAAGAGGTGGCTTATGATCTGTATGCACTGCATAACAAGTTTCCTGGGGCGGGGGCCGGCCTCCTGGGTGAACTTGGCGAGCCATGCGGTGAGACGGAGCTCCTCATGAAGTTGAAAGAGATCTTCGGGATCCCGGTGATCCGTCATTCAGCACTTTGTTCCAGACTGGTGAAACGGGTGGCAGTTTGTTCAGGATCAGGGAGTTTTCTGATCGGAGCGGCAACCGCGGCCGGGGCGGATGTCCTCCTCACCGCCGACCTGAAGTATCATGACTTTTTTGCAGCGGGGAACCGCATTCTGCTTGCCGACATCGGCCACTATGAAAGCGAAAAGGCCGTAAAAGAATGGCTTCATGCTGTGCTGATACGAAATTTTCCTACCTTTGCATGCCTTATTTCGAACACGGATACCAACCCAGTAAATTATTTTTAAAAAAGATTATATGGCAAAGACACCAGGAAAGCCGATCGCCACCTCCCAACCGTCAAAGCTGGCCAGGAAACCGGTTAAGAAAGAGACTGCGAACGACGGCAGGAAAGCCGGGGCGGCTCCTGTAGATATCGAAGCGAAAGAAAAGCCAGCTCCCCCAAAAGTAAAAACCGAACCAGTAGAAGATAAAAGCGATATCACGATCGAAAAGAAACTGATCGCGCTTTATAAGCTGCAACAGGTTGATTCGCAGGTGGATAAAATTCGCATCATCCGGGGCGAATTGCCGCTGGAAGTTCAGGATCTTGAAGACGAGATCGCCGGGCTCGAAACACGCATCGACAACCATATCCAGGAGAACGAGTCGTTTGAGAAATCGATCATGGACAAGAAGAATGGGATCAAGGATGCATTATCGCTCATCAAGAAGTACGAAGACCAGCAGATGAACGTGCGGAACAACCGCGAGTATGATTCGCTGACCAAGGAGATCGAATACCAGAACCTGGAGATCCAGCTTTGCGAGAAACGTATCCGGGAGTACCAGGGCAGCCTTGACCTGAAAAAGGAAGAGATCGAAAGCTACCAGAAACTGCTCCAGGACAGAAAGAACGACCTGGATATCAAACGCAATGAATTGGATGATATCATTGCAGAAACAGAGAAGGAGGAGAATGAGCTCATCAATATCTCCGAAAGTACCAAGCATTACATCGAAGACCGTCTGCTGACTGCCTATACCCGTATCCGGAAAAACGCCCGTAACGGACTGGCGGTCGTGCAGATCGAGCGGGATGCATGCGGCGGATGCTTCAACAAGATCCCGCCCCAACACCAGCTCGACATCCGGATGCACAAGAAGATCATCGTTTGTGAATACTGCGGACGCATCATCGTTGACGACGGGATCGTGAATGCAGTACATTGATGTTAGCCGAGAAAAACACTTCGAAGGCGCTATGGATCAGGACTATCCTGATTTTCGGCGCCTTCTTCATTTTCGTTCAGGAAGGACTGCCTCAGTGCAATTTCAGTGAAAACTGCCGGAAGGCCTATTCGGAGATCTTCGCGCTCAGGTTCGGTGAAGCCCGAAGCCTGATCGCGGCAGAACGGCAGTCTGACCCGCATAACCTTGTGCCGGTTTATCTCGATAACTACATGGATTTTCTCAGGCTGTTCATCGGGGAGGAACAAGCGCTGTTCGAGAAGTTGAAACCCGGCAGGGGGATGAGGATCCGGCAGTTTGAACAGGGCTTGAACGATTCCCCTTATTACGCCTTCCTGCTTGGAGAAATCTACCTTCAGTGGGCCGTGGTGCGCCTGAAATTCGGGGAATACACCGGCGCCGCGCTCGATATGCGCAGGGCACAGGCATTGTTCTCCTCCAATAAGACCAGATATCCCTCCTTCCTGGTTAACAGGATGGGATTGGGCGTGCTGCAAGTTCTTGTGAGCCTGGTTCCGGACAATTACAAGTGGATGACGGGAGTCATCGGGCTTGAAGGCTCCCTGGAACAGGGCATGAATGAAATCCGGCTGGTTGCCGAATATGATGGAGGCGACAGGATCACCGGAATGTACCGGCCCCAGGCGACTTTTTTCATGGCATTCCTCGGTGTCAATCTGCAAATGGAACGGAAAGGCGCCATACGGCTGCTCGAACGGTTCAGGGAACTTGAACCCGGAGATCAGACATGGAGCTCTCCCCTGATGATATATGTCAGAGCCGTTGTGATGATGAAGAACGGCATGAATGACCAGGCGCTGGCTGCGTTGCAGGAGCGAAAATCACCTCATACCGGATTTCCTTTCCTGTACCTCGATTACCTTGAGGGTACCGCAAGGCTCAATAAACTCGATACAGGAGCCCGGGAGTACTTCCGTTGTTACATCCGTGATTTCAGGGGAATGAATTATCTCCGCGCCGCATACCAGCGCCTGGCGTGGATTTCCTTACTGGAAGGAGACACAGCAGGATACCGGGAACTCATGACCATGGCTTCCGTGGGAGGCGCCCTGCTGGTGGAGGAGGACAGACAGGCGAAAAATGATGCGGGGAGCGGCTTGATTCCGAGTCCCCTCCTGCTCCGTGCCCGGCTTCTGTTCGACGGTGGTTACTATGACCTGACCATGAAGGAACTGCTCAATAACCCCTTAAAATCATCGGTAAAGACAAAACGCGATTTGGTCGAATACACTTACCGCCTGGGAAGGATCTGTCAGGAAACGGGAAAGGATACCAGGGCGCTGGAATATTTCCGGTTAACGGTGGAAAGGGGAAGATCGGAACCATGCTATTTTGCCTCCAATGCCGCTTACCAGGCAGGCTTGCTTTACGAAAAAGCGGGAGCCTATGCCCGGGCCGACAGCGCCTACAGACTTTGCCTTTCAATAAAACCGTCGGAATACCGGATGAGCATTCACCAAAAGGCCAGGGTGGCGCTGGAGCGGATCAGGCCGTTTCAGCCTAAAACCTGACGCCGACCGTGGTAAGAACAGTATGAGTGTATGAAGCTATACGGGCAGGGCTGACCATGGAGGCGTCATACAGGTAGTAATCCTGGTCCATTTTCGACCAGCTATAGGTCACATCGGCAAAAAAATGCTTTGCGCGATACCCGAATCCGCCGGAGGCCTGGTAACGCTCATAGTCGTTCACATTGTTTTCAAAGGGATTGCTGTAATAGGCAAACCCGCCCCTGAGCCTGAAATTTGAAAGCCGCCATTCCGTTCCAAACCGGATATTGCCCCACGACCTGAATTCGGTCCGGATATCGTCATTCACTTGGTCAAAGCTGTCGTAAGTCGAATTGAACCTTGCCTGGGAGTAGTTCACGTATTCATAGTCTGCGCTGAGCAGGCCGTATTTTCCGATAATGAAGGCCAGGCTGCCCATGGCGCGGAAGGGAGTGGTCAGGCGGTAGTCATAGCTGCCCAGCGGGGAGTCCTGGTAAGCGTCCCATTGGGTATTGGTGAAGGCCGATTGCATGCTGCTCGACCAGGTGTCGGTCATGAACGGGTACCAGGTTGGCGTATGGACGCTGGCTCCGATCCTGAACCAATCTGCCGGTTTATAGATCAGGCCAACCTTGAAATTAAAACCTTGTCCACGGGTACGAAGGTCGTACCAGTAGTCGAGCGAGATGAAATTGGGGATGGTATCGCTTGTTCTGACCTCGCTGTAACGGCTGCTTTCGTAATAGTTGATGAACGGGGCGCCGAAGGTCACGCCGACGAAAAGCCGGTCAGCGATGTTGGCCCCCACGGAGATATCCAGTTCGTTCATCGAACCGTAAGTATGGATCTCCTTGTTCTGGATCACCCCACCGTATTCGGCGTCGCAGTAATACCTGTCGGTGGCCGAATCATGGAACACCAGGTTTGTCGCATAGGCAAGGCCGATATCAAACGGATAATCGTCCATCACGTATTCAGGCGGTGTATGGTTGGCGTTGAGTGTATTGGCATAGCTTTGCATCAGGGAGTTCTGAGTATTGACCCCGTTGATGAAGATCCTGCCGTTGAAGTCGTTTTGCCTGTTGAATCCGAAGCCGACGTTGATGCTTTTCAGCGGGCCCGGATTGTTTTTATCAGTGGTGTTCATACTAAAGACAATACCGAAGTTTCCCATTCCGAAGCTGACTTCGTTGTCCGATGCTTTTGTTCCGTTGTAAACCGATGAGGAATAGGCGATGGTCGGAGCGATGGTCAGGGTGATCTCGGAAGCACGGTAAAGACCGATGCCTGCAGGGTTTGTGGCGAGGGTCGAAAAATCGGCGCCCACTGCGCCAAAGGCACCGCTCAGTCCGTTGAATCGCGATGTCCCGCTATAAAAGACGCGGGAATACCGCAGTGCGTCATCGGCAGTCTGCCCGTAAAGTAAGACTGTAGTTAATATGAGCGTCAGAATGCTGGATGCTCTTCTCATTGTCATAAATATTAGGGATCGATAATAGATTACCTGCGCCTTCCGCCTCCGCCACTACTTCCTGACGAAGGTGATGATCCGCTGCTTCCCGAGGATCGCGACGGAGCAGAATATGATCCCGAGCTGCCGGAGCGTGCCGGCGCTGAGTAGGATCCTGAACTTCCTGAGCGTGAAGGTGTGGAGTAGGACGGGCTTGAACTCTTCGGAGCTGAATATTCCCGGGAGCCTGACCTGACCGGTGTGCTGATCCGTTCGTAAGCCGGCGAAGCGCCCTGCCGCGTCACTGAACCCGATGAGCCTGCCCGTGGGCTGACATTAACATTCCCGCTTCTGCCTGTTCCCGAATTCTGGCTCCTGGGGGCGAGATATTCCTGACTTGATTTGGGTTGCCGGTAAACGGGGGATGAATAGCTTTGTGCGGAACCTGAGCGCTTGGCAGGGCTTACGGTTTCAGGCCTGACATATTTCGGCGCCGGCTGCTGTCTGTTGATCTTGTCTTGTGAACGCGGGGTTGCCTGTGCGGATGTTCGCTGATTTATCGCCGTTCTTTCTCCCGAAGGGCGGGTATACCGGTACTTTTCCTGCGAAGGCTGCACATTGCGTGAGGTACCGTCCAGTGCAGTCCGGGTTGAAGTAACAGATTGTCCGGTGGAGCGGTTCATGGCGTCGGAGGAAATATCCGAAGCGCTGCGCACGGTAGGAGCGCTTCCCCCGCCGCTCGACCTGGCCAGGGTCGTCCTTGAACCATAATAGGTGCCGGTAGAATAATAGGGGTAATAGTCATAATAGCCGCAACAATAAAAACATGGGTCGTACCAGGGATAATATCCATAGTAGGGATAACCATAATAGGGATATCCCCAATAAGGATAACCCCATCCATAATCCCATCCCCAGTAAGGATAACCCCATCCCATTCCGAAGGAATAGGAGGGTCCGTAGTAACCGCCGTACCCGTAACCGGCGCCGAAATAGAGGTTGACATCAGGCCCGTTGTTCCCGTAACTGCCTGAAGATCCTGAGGAGGATTGTTCAAAATACCCGACCGTGGTATCCTTGTTGTTGAACCGGTTGATCCGGTCGGCATAGGAATAGTCGTTGTAATCTTCCTCTAAGGTGGAGGAGGCGGGTTTCTGGGCTTTGGCCTCGTCGGGGGATACAACGATCTGTTCTCCCTGTGCGGCCGGGTGCGGAGCGGGGGCGACCACTACCTTCGCGGGCGGGGAGGATGAAAGGTACACGTCGTCGTCAACATAGGTCGTTGCTTTCTTCTGTGAATTGCAGGAAACGATCGCCAGAGCGGTCAGGGCAATGATCCAGGCGTTGGTTTTCATGGGTTGGTTCTTTAATGGATCGGGATTATTTTCGTACTTTTGCGCCTTATTAATTGCATGGCATAAACAACAATTCTCATACCAAACTTAGAAATGGCAAAAGATTTTTCTTCCCGGGCTGAAAATTACGCGCAATGGTACAATGACCTGGTCATTAAAGCCGACCTGGCCGAAAACAGCGCCGTGCGCGGCTGCATGGTCATTAAGCCATACGGGTATGCGATCTGGGAACGGATACAGTCGGTCCTCGACAGAAAATTCAAGGATACAGGGCATTCCAATGCCTATTTTCCCTTGTTCATCCCGAAATCTTTTTTCAGCAGAGAGGCGAGCCATGTCGAAGGATTTGCGAAGGAGTGCGCCGTGGTAACCCATTATCGCCTGAAGAATTCGCCTGACGGAAAGGGGATCATCGTGGATGAGGATGCAAAGCTGGAGGAAGAACTGATCATCCGGCCCACTTCGGAAACGATCATCTGGGATACCTACCGGAACTGGATCAAATCGTATCGCGATCTTCCGATTCTGATCAACCAGTGGGCCAACGTGGTGCGCTGGGAGATGCGCACAAGACTGTTTCTCCGCACGGCCGAGTTCCTGTGGCAGGAGGGTCATACGGCCCATGCTACCATGGAAGAGGCGGTGACAGAAGCCGAAACCATTCTCAACCTTTATGCCGACTTCGCAGAGAACTGGATGGCCATGCCGGTCATCAAGGGGACGAAATCGCCGGCCGAACGCTTCGCCGGCGCGGTGGAGACCTATGCCATTGAAGCCCTGATGCAGGATGGGAAAGCGCTCCAGGCAGGTACATCCCATTTTCTGGGTCAGAATTTCGCCAAAGCGTTCGATGTAAAATTCCTTAACCGCGAAAACCAGCTCGACTATGTTTGGGCCACCTCCTGGGGCGTTTCGACCCGGCTGATGGGTGCGCTGATCATGTCCCATTCCGACGATAACGGGCTGGTATTGCCACCGAAGCTTGCGCCAATCCATGTTGCGATCGTTCCCGTGTTTAAGACCACCGAGCAACTCAATGAGATATCCGCGGTCGTTCATCCGATCAAAAAAGCGCTGGAGTCCAAGGGAATAACCGTGAAATACGATGACCGCGAAACCCACAAGCCAGGGTGGAAATTCACGGAGTACGAATTCAAGGGCGTGCCGGTCAGGCTGACCATCGGGCCACGGGATATTGAACAGGGCACGGTAGAGGTGTCCCGGCGGGACACCCTCGAAAAGGAGGTACTTCAGCTGACCGACATCGGGAACAAGATCGTCCACCTGCTCGATCAGATACAGAAAAACTTGTTTGACCGCGCCCTCTCATTCAGGGAGAACAATACCTTTCACGTTGATAGCTGGGACGAGTTCAGGCGGGTACTCGACGATAAGGGCGGTTTCATCTCCGCTCACTGGGACGGCACGGCCGAAACCGAGGCGAAGATCAAAGAGGAGACCAAGGCCACCATACGCGTGATCCCGCTGAACAATCCGCCGGAGAAAGGCAAGTGCATCTATTCGGGAAAACCCTCCGGTCAGCGGGTGCTCTTTGCAAGGGCATATTAGTACCTGTCATAAACAGTTTTCAGTACCTGATCAATTTACCTGTACCGGTCACCGTGAGGTTGATCGCCACCGGATCTCCTTTATAGTATATATTCCCGATAGAAGAGATGGTGGCATTAATCCCGTGGATGGCGCTCACGTAACAATCGTTAGAGCTGTTGTTGGTCACAAACGTGTAACCTGTTTTCAGCGCGCCCAGGTTCAGGAGGCCGTAATCGCCGGCATGCACGTTGCTGATCTTGCATATCCCGCTCACTACCAGGGTCGCTGTGCCCATGTACTGGATGAAATAACCGTCGTCCACATTGATCTTCAGGTTGATATTGCCGCATCCGCCCCACATTTCGAGCTTCAGGTACCCGGTCCGGATGGTATCGGTACAGTGGATGTCGCCCGAGCCGTCGTAATTGATTTTCAGCAGGTTCTTCACTGAAACGTACACATTGATGGGCTTGGAATAGCTCCTCATCCAGTTGCACATGTTGCTGTTGCTCAGCACCAGTTCCCTGCCCGACAGCTCCGTGCGGATCCCGCCGATGATGTTCTCCCCGGCTTCGACCTGCACCCTGTTCATGGAATCCTGAACGAGGATCACATCGACATTGTCAAGCACCCGGATGCTGTCGAATTCGGAGATATGGCGGTCCTGGATGATGATCCGGCCGGAAGGGGAGAGGCAGCGGCTGCCGTCTTTGTTGCATGAACAAAGCAGGATTCCCGCAAGGGAGGCGCCGAATGCCAGAATATGAAGAAACCTTTTCATCGTATGGTTTTTTTTCCGAACGGGATGTTGAACCTGTATCCGACCCCCCACCCGATGTAGTCGGCGCGGCCCCAGTGTACCTTAAGCATGACGGTGGCATAGAAGTGCTCCGCAAACCCATACTGCACCGAGATCTTCTCATACAGCGGTCCGTTGCTCGTTTCCTTGCCTCCCAGGTAGCAGCCCAGGTTGAGGATGAACTGCAGTTGCGACATCACCAGTTGATAAGCCCCGTTAACCCCGGGCCTTACAACGCTCAGCTTGTTGTTGACCGGTATGCCCTTCATTTCAAGGAGCGTGACCTGCGACGGATCGTACGAACAATCCACCCCGATCCCGAACTTGCTTTTCTTGCTCACCCTGATGAAGGCATTGCCGTAAAAATGAGAGACCCAGTAATTCTGTCCGTAAACAGCCTGCATGTTCTTATACCCAGCCAGCCCGCCGATGTTGATTTCGATGTACCGCCTGACAATGGCTGAATAGGGCTCGGTAGGGGCGATGTACCGGTCGCCTATATTCCTGTTCTCCCGGAACGGCCGCCAGGCCACCCCGAGATTGACCAGGGGCAGGTTGAGTCCGTAATTGGGGAGCTTCAGGGATCCGTTCGAAAAGTGCTGCAGGCTGACACCGCCTGTAATAGTCAGATAGTAATTGATCCGGTACCGTGCCTCCAGCATCAGGTTGACGGCGGCATTCAGGTGTGAGCCGATGGCCAGGTTTTTGTAATTCGTCAGCCGGTCGAAGGGTTTCGCGACATACCCGATGCCCAGTGCAAACCTGAATCCGGCTGTGAAATTTTTGGTCTTGAAAAGCGGGAAATTGATAAACGGCATCAGCGCAAAGACGCTCCCGAGGGAAGGATTGTACCCTACCCCGGAGTAAAACAGCGAGGCCCCGATCAGCGGGTAGTTGTAATCGCGCTCCCACTGGTGACGGCCGTATGTCATCTTTTCCACGATAAATTCAAAGGCGGGGAAATGAGCATTGTACAGTTCCAGCTCCAGGTGCTGGGCATAAAAAAAACCATAATGGGCCTTTCCCTCGAATACCAGGTTGCTGGAAAAAAGCTTATGCTCAAACTGTGCAAAGGCCGGACATGCCCCTGTCAGTATGTACAGGAAAAAGCATGCAATAACGCCACGTGAACAGAACTGTTTCACAAAGAGATTCAACCGGTTGTTGCTATGAATTGACAGGCAAATTTATACCGAATTAATAGATAACGCATCAGCAAGGAAATCCGTACTTTTGCCAAAACCAATTCAATGGAAGAGAAGGCAGCGGCATTCCGCAAACTGCTGGAGATTATGGATGAACTGCGGGCCAATTGTCCGTGGGACAAGAAGCAGACGATCGCATCCCTGAGGTACCTTACGATCGAAGAAACCTACGAGCTTTCGGAGTCCATCCTGGCCGGTGACCTCGACTCGCTGAAGAAAGAACTGGGTGACCTCATGCTCCATATCGTTTTTTATTCAAAGATCGCATCGGAGACCAAAGCTTTTGACATCAGGGATGTTCTGGAGGGAATCACGGAGAAGCTCATCCACCGTCATCCGCATATTTTCGGCGACGTGGTGGTGAAGAATGCAAAAGAGGTTCATGACAACTGGGAGAAGATCAAGCTGAAGGAGAAGGGCAACAAGTCGGTGCTTTCAGGCGTACCTGCGGGTCTTCCGGCCATGGTTAAGGCCAACCGCATCCAGGAGAAGGCCAGCGGGGTGGGGTTCGACTGGGAGCGGCCCGAGCAGGTCTGGGAGAAGGTGCTGGAGGAGTTGAACGAGCTCCGGGAGATCGTCGAAACGGGCGGATCGCAAAAACGCAGAGAGGACGAGCTTGGCGATCTGCTGTTTGCCATCATCAATTACGCCAGGTTTATCGAGGTCAATCCAGAAGATGCGCTGGAGGGCACCAACCGGAAGTTCATCGGCAGATTCAGGCATCTGGAAGAAAAGGTGCGGGAATCAGGAAGGAACCTTCACGAAATGACGCTGGCCGAAATGGATGTGATCTGGAACGAGGCCAAGCAGCATACCTCCTAGTTGTACAGGTACTGAACCGAGATCTTTTTTACCTCTGCCTCAAGGGGACTTGGCGAAGTGATAAACAGCCTGAAATTACTCCCCGAAAAGTATAACGGAACGTTGATATAAAATGCGTAATCATTTTCCTCTCCCCACCGGGTAAGGGGATTGATCACCCTGATCCTGTTGCGTTTGGTTGAATCCTCCCTCCTGAGTTCCGCGTTGATGTAACTGCCCCAGGCATCCGTACTGTTCAGTTTCATCTGCATCTCCAACTTCAGCCAGCGGTCGCCGGGAATGGATCCGGGCATGTTTTTTACAATCAGGGAATCCAGCAGCGTCTTTTCCGATCGTTCGACCATGCTGATCCGCAGCGAAGTATCGGCCCGGTAGAGCATCAGTTTCCTAAAGGGTCTTTCATCCCTGATCCGGTCGTTCGTATCGAGGAGGCTCATATCCACCGGGGTGGGATGGGGGTTGAGGTAAATGCTGCAGTAATATTTCCTGTTCATGTCCCGGAAATGAAGGATGGTTTTATTGTACTGCCTCAACTGAAAAAGATTGACACCGATCAGGTAAAGAGCCGGGATGATAAGCACATACCGTATCCATCTTATGCTGATCCTCTCGATGAATGCCGCCAGCGGCAGCGCGAACACCGGGTAGATGTGCGACAGCGCCCTGCAGGAATAGGTGGCTCCGTACCGCCAGTCGTGATGTGCAATAACGATGTAGATGCTGAGCAGGCAGAAAATGAGGACAGATTTACAGAACGGATATTTCTTCATGAAGAACATCCCGGCGATGAAGAAAATGGCCACGGGCGTATAGATGAACCATCCGTTCTCCCATCCGAACAGCACCCGGAAGTGCGGGTTCAGGAAGTCCCACCGGCTGCCGGGCACATCTATGAAGGAGCCCGAGGCGGATTTCCAGTAGATGAGCTGCGGAAGCACGGCCAGGAAGGCGAATACCGCTACCCAGACGATATGACCCCTGTATTTCCTCAGCAATTGCCATTTCCGGGCTGCAAGTTCCCTGGTCTGTGTTTCCCAGAAAAGCGGGATCAGGAACATGATCGCTTCCGTGGGGCGGCTGATGGTGACAAGCCCGATGGTTAACCCGATCAGCGAAGCCCAAAGCGGGGAGGGCGATTCGTGCCATTTGATCGTGAACCAGAGTGCCAGCACGTATAGGGGAAAAATAAAACTATGGCTCATGGCGCCATCGACCGAGATGTACTGGATGATGTTGGAGGCGAGCGCCAGCAGGAGCAGGGTTGCGGCCGTCACCCGGTCGTTGAAGTACCTCAGCAGGATCTTCCGGAGCAGGAGCAGCGACAGGATGAAGTAGATGATGGCGCCGAAAGCGATCGCCATCTGGTAGGGCGGTGAAAAACCGTCAACCGGATATCCCGCCCTGGTCGCGACCAGGTGCCCGATGAGGAAAAACGGGAGTTGCATGACCGCCGTGCCCGCCAGGTAGCTGAAGACATAATTCCCGTTGTCGCAGCGGTTCGCCTGGTAAAACCAGCCTCCCGACATTGAATATTTCTTATCGGCTTCCGGGAACCAATTCAGATCCTTGTAATCGTGATAGATAAAAACCGAAGGCAGGTAGATGTAGTACCCGAGGGCATCCCAGGTAGTGACGACGAGCGGATAATCTTTCGGGTACCGTTCGGGAATGAAGCGATAGGAGATCACGACGGCCGAAACGAGAATGAAAGCTAACAGCGAGTATATGTGCTTCATGTGATCCCTCCCTGACCTTCCTCCTGGAGGGGAGGGGAGGGTTTACGGAAGTAATTGTGAAAAAATTCAAAGATTTTTAATTTCGTTTTCAAATTCCTTTGTGGGGATTCCCATCGTTTTCAGATTCGTTCGGATATGTGTCGGCGGAATTTCCTTTTCGGCTGATCTGAATGTCACCGGTCTCTGCAGGGAATCGTCCGGGCGATCCCACAATTCATGGTCCCCTTCCGTACGCACATGGACGAGACCATGGTTTTTTAGGAACCTTCTCCAAATCTGGGTTTTTACCGGCTTCACAAAAAACGGATCAGGCGTTTATATATGGGATGCTTACCCTTTGTTCACGAAGGGTAAAGTGCGGGTAATTTTTTAACTTATTGGTCAGCCCAATGCTCAATGCCGGAGGAGTGAAATTATTTGATTGCAGGGTCCATCCGTATTTCAATAACAACTTTTCCAGCGTCCCCTTTCTGATGGTTTCCGAGAAGAAAATCTGAACCTCCTGCTCAAATTCCGTTTTTGCTTGTTCAACAGTTTGAGAATATGAGGAAATTTCGAGAGCGGGACAATAAGCAACAAAGTAGTCTCCTTCCTGATAAACTGCCACGACTAACCTGGTCTCGATATTGTTACGCTTCGTTTTTATTCGTTGTGTGAGCATAATTCAATTTTCTACTGGCAAAGATAGATAAAAAGTACTCCGAAGTCCAATCATTGCCTGATGATCTTCACTATCCCCATCTTCCTCAGGCACGAGGGTCAACTTTTCGTTATTTTTCATTTGATCTTGATTCGATTATTCAGGTTTCTTCAAAATAAAAAAAGCCACTTCTCACTCAAGGAATGGCTTTTTAAATGCGGGTTGGTTAGGACTCAGTGCTTGCTCAGGTAGTCGGCCACGCCTTCGGCGGTGGCTTTCATGCCTGATTCGCCCTTGTGCCAGTTGGCGGGGCAAACTTCGCCGTTCTCTTCGAAGAACTGCAGCGCGTCCACCATGCGGAGGGCTTCGTCAACGCTGCGGCCCAGCGGGAGGTCGTTCACCACCTGGTGGCGGACGATGCCCTGCTTGTCGATGAGGAAGAGACCGCGGTAGGCGACGGGGCCGCCTTCGAATTCCATCATTCCTTCGTCAGTGTAAGCATATTCGCCGGCGAGTACGTCGTAATTCGCCGAGATGGTCTTGGAGAGATCGGAGACGATCGGGAATTTCACTCCCTTGATCCCGCCCTTGTTCCGGTCGGTGTTCAGCCACGCCCAGTGGGAGAACTTCGAATCGATCGAGCAGCCCACGATGGCCACGTTCCTGGCTTCGAATTCGGCGATCTTGTCCTGGAAAGCAATGATCTCCGTGGGGCAGACAAAGGTGAAATCGAGCGGGTAGAAGAAAAAGATCACGTGCTTCTTCCCGATGTACTGTGCAAGCGAGAATTTATCAACAAATTCGCCGCCGTTGATGACGGCTTCGGCCTCGAAGAGAGGCGCTTTTTTTCCGACTAATACTGCCATGTGTTACGATTTTTTATAGGTTATTTTTCGCAAAGATAATCATTATTTAGAAACAGTTTACTTGAAATCCCTCAGGTCGAAGGGGAGCGGCTGGTTTTTCCGGAAATCGAACAGGGTCATTTTCCGGATCTCGTAATAGCTTCGCCAGTAGGTCTGGAGTGCGTAATAGTAGTTCTTTTCGGAGTTGTCGGTCTCGATCTGGGCGTTGTTGAGGTCGAGGATGCTGTTGATCTTGCCGATGAGGTACCTTCCTTTGATCACTTCATAGCTTTTCCGGGCCACGGTGTCGGATTTGGCGGCGATCTTGAGCTGGTTCTGCTGCATGTTGAATTCGATGACCTTGAGATAGACGTTTCGCTGGAAGTCGATGAACTCCTGCTCGGCCGAGGTCTTTGCGATCTCTTCCTGAGACTGGGCCACCTTGATCTGGCCTTTTGCCACGCCCCAGTCGAGGATGGGGATGGTAAGGCCGATGGAAAACTGCCGCTGGTCGAGCGGATTCTGATAAGCTTCGGGAATGGTTGGCCCGGCCTGCTGGAGACCGACCACTGCATGGAGGTGTGCATCGAACCGGCCGTTCATCTTGGCGTAGTTGACCGAGCTGGCTGCTTCCAGCAGCTTCTTTTTAATGTCGAGCGAAGTCGAGGAGTTCTCGGTTGCCAGCGTTACAGCTCTTTCGGGATCGATCCTGAAAAAGTCGAAATTCTCCGGCGGGAGCAGTACGACCTGGAGGCTGTCCTGGAGGCGGAGAAAGGATTTCAGGCGGAACTGGGCGTTGTCGAGATTCAGCGTCGCATTCTCCACTGCCGCCTGCGCCTTGAGGAAGCTCAATTCGAGCTGCAGGAGATCGTTTTCGGCGATCTTTCCAAGCTGGTACCTTCCTTTGGCGATCCGGTAAAGGGTATCGTAGTTCGAGAGGTTGGTCATAGCGATCTGTTTCTCGATCTGAGCCTGGAGCAGCATGAAGAAGTAGTTGGCGGTGGTGATGGAGACCTGCTCGATGTCCTCGAGGTATTTCCGTTTGGCCAGCGAATAGCTCAGCGGCTTGATCTTCCGGTCCCAGCGGTAGGGGTTGTAGGCGAACACCGGCTGGGTGAGTTCGATGTTGACGGGGTAGCTCAGGTAGGGCAGGTCGTTGGAAGAATTGACGTTATAGACGCCGCTGAGGTAGGAGTTGACCGAGATGGTACCGCCCGTGATGCCGATCTTCTGGCTGAGGGCCAGGTTAGCCTGGGCGCTGATGTACTTCGAGCTGACATAGGTTTGCGTCCCGTCGGGATTCAGGTAGGGGGAGATGTTCTGGGTGATGTTGGGCAGGGTGGAGGTGAGGCCGAGCGAGGGCAGGTTGGAAGCCCGGAAGGAGCGGAATTCCCAGTAGCTTTTCCGGAAAGCCTGCCTGGCGTTCAGGGCGTCGGGCGACTGCTCCTTTGAAATTGCGATGGCGTCTTCCAGTGTCAGCCGGTGCGTGTCGATCTGGGCGGTAGCCGTGCGCAGGCAAAGAACATAAACGATGAGCAGTATAAAGAGTAGGGGCGGAGTGCGGGGATTCATATTCATGTCATTCGTGTCTGAGGGATTCGACGGGATCCTGGGCGGCAGCCCGGCGTGAAGGCATGTATCCGAAAATGATCCCCACGGCGGCAGAAACCCCGAAGGAGACCAGTACCGATAGCGGGGAGACGATGGTGAGGATATCCGTGAGCTCCATGATGATCCGGGACAGGGCCAGGCCGAGGATGATGCCGACCAGCCCGCCGCTGATGCTGAGGAGGGTGGCTTCCATCAGGAACTGGAGGGTGATGTCGCGCTTGGTGGCGCCGATGGCCTGCCGGATCCCGATCTCCTTGATCCGTTCCATGACGGATGCCAGCATGATGTTCATGATCCCGATCCCGCCCACCAGCAGGGAGATGCTGGCGATGGCCCCCAGGACGATGTTGAAAATATCCTTGGTGCGTTGTTCCTGCTTCAGCAGCATCTCGGGTACCTTGATCTCCACGTCTTCGACGCCGGCATGGCGGCGCAGCATCATTCGTTTCAGTATTTCGACCGTGGGACCGACCATACTGCTTTCTTTCACCTGGACCACGATCTTGTCGATCTGCCCCGCCTTTTTATCGGCGGATTCTGATCCCTCCATGTACATCATGCTGAAACCGTCGCCATACATCACCCCTCCGTGGAGGGAGGCGGAGGTGATCATGGAGCGGTCGCGGTACCGGCGCAGGATCGTCTGGATCGGGGTGTAGATGGAGTTGTTGTAATCGGAGATGCCGAGGTTGTCGACGCTTGACTGGCTGATCTCGCGCTTCTTTAGCACGCCGATGACCTTGAGCCAGACCGGGCCGCATTTGATGTCCTTGCCTACGGCGTTCTCGGTAGGGAAGAACCTTGCCTTGATCACCGGCCCGATGATGCAGACCGGTTTTCCGTCTTTGAGCTGTTCCTCGTTGAACATCTGGCCTTCCTGGAGGTCGAGGGAGAAAACGTCGAAGAAGTCCGGGGTCACGCCGGTGAATTTCGCTGTGGTCTTGATCCCGTTCTTGATGATATCGGTCTCGTAAATGACCTCCGGGCTCACCCGGGCGACGGTTGGAATGAGCCGGCTGATGGCTTCTGCGTCCAGGAGGCTCAGCCCGGGAGAGTATTTGTCCTTATTCTTTTCCGCTGCCTGTCCTGAAGATTCGGTATCCTGTTGTCCAGACTGAGTCTCGCCGGCCTTTTGCTTTTCGGGTTTGGCCGCTATTACGATATTGTTCACCCCGACGAGTTTCATCTGGTCGAGGATCACTTTTTTGGCCCCGTTGCCGATGGCCATCATGGTGATGACGGCGGCGACCCCGAAGATGATCCCCAGCGCGGTCAGCATCGACCGGAACTTATTCAGGAAAACAGCTTCCAGAGCGATGCTGAAGATGTATTTGTAGCGTTCGAGCAAGGGAGCGGGAGAATTATGAATTATGAGGTTGAATTATGAATGATGGATTTATTTGGAAACAGGCAGTGTGTCTTTCCTGGCCGGTTTTTGCGTATTAACAGGGGATGGTTTTTTTGTGTGTTTGGCGACTATCTCCTTCGGCAGGAGCTCCAGATCAAGTTTATCGGCTTTTTCGGGAGGGACGAGCAGCACTTCGTCGTCGGCCTGGAGGCCGGCCTGGATGATGATCTCGTTGTCGTTGGATTGTCCCACGATCACCTGCTGGCGGTAAACCGAGTTGCCATCCTTCCGGTAAACGAAGGCAATGGTGTCGCTGTTGAAGATGGCTTCCATCGGGATGAAGATGACGCTGTCGATGACGCTGGTCAGGATCTTGTTCTTGGTGGTCATGGCCGGTCGCAGGATCGAGTCGAACTCGTTGACCACGATCCTGACCTCATAGACCTTGGCATTGCTGCTCTGGAGCTGTTCCCCGATGTTGGCGACTTCGATGACCTTACCGGTGAACTTCTTCTCAGGGAAGGCGTCGATCCCGAGCTGCACCTGCTGCCCGACCTTCACTTTGCTGATATCGATCTCGTTGATGTAGGTCTTGGAGATCATTTCCGACAGGTCGGGGAGCTCTGCCACGATGTTCTCCCAGGCATTCATCGTTGCGCCGATGCCCATCTTGTTCCCGTCCCAGTTCCGTTTGTAAATGACCATCCCGGCTTTGGGGGCTTTGACGGTGAACTCCTTCAGCACGTCGTTCATCTGGGTGAGCTTGCGCTGTGCCTGAGAGTAGGAGGCGGTGATCTCCTGCATGTTCGCGACGGCCTTTTCGTAACGGAGTTTGTAGTTCTTTTCGGCCTGGTCGAGTGATCGTAATGATTTTTCCAGGTCTATCTCTACCTGCCGGATGGTGGCGGGCGGTTCGTATTTCGACTGTTCGAGGGTGATTTTTTTCTCTTCCAGGGCGTATTTCAGGTTGATCAGTTCGTCGCGGGCGCTGCGAAGATCGAGGGAGGTATCGAGCCTGGTCTTGGTCAGCTGGCTCTCCAGTTTTTCCAGGTTCGTCTCTTCATCCTTGATCTTGTTGGAGATCTCGGTCCGGTCGAGGGTAGCGACGTACTGCCCCGAGTCGACCACGGTGCCGTCGGGGATGATATCCTGGATTTTGACCTGCCAGACCTGGATCTGCCTGAGTCCGGTGGGGCCATAAATTTTTTCCGAGCTTTTGGCCACGAGCTCACCTGTAGTGGTCACCTCGATCGGGAAATTACCCTTTTTTACCGTGGCGATGACCTGCTGCCCTTTGTCTCCTTTTCCGAAGAAATAGAAGACGATGATCAGTACAAACAGTACCGCGGCGATGATATAGATGTAAGTTTTCCTGGACATCTGCATGGTTGTTGGGAATTTTGTCAGGCATCGATATTGGCGTACCGGGCATTTTTTTCTATGAATTCCCGCCGGGGAGGAACATCGTCGCCCATCAGCATGGAGAAGATGCGGTCGGCTTCGGTCCCGTTCTCAATACTTACCTGCCTCAGCGTTCGGAATTCGGGGTTCATGGTGGTGCTCCAGAGCTGTTCGGCGTTCATCTCCCCGAGGCCTTTATATCGTTGAATGTGGATCCCGGATTCCCGGCCGCTGTTGAGTTCGGCCACCAGTCGCTGGCGTTCTTCCTCCGTCCAGCAATAACGCTCGGTGTTCCCTTTTTTTACCAGGTACAAGGGAGGTGTTGCGATGTAAACATGGCCGTTCTCGATCAGTTCCTTCATGTAACGGAAGAAGAAAGTGAGGATCAGGGTGGTGATGTGGCTCCCGTCAACGTCGGCATCGGTCATGATCACGATCTTGTGGTATCGCAGTTTTTCAAGGTTAAGGGCTTTGCTGTCCTCCTCGGTGCCGATGGTGACGCCGAGGGCGGTGAAGATGTTTTTGATCTCCTCGCTGTCGAAGATCTTGTACTGCATCGCTTTCTCGACGTTGAGGATCTTTCCCCTGAGCGGCAGGATGGCCTGGAAGCGCCTGTCGCGCCCCTGCTTGGCGGTACCGCCTGCCGAATCTCCCTCGACGAGGTAGATTTCGCATTGGGCGGGGTCGCTTTCGGAGCAGTCGGACAGCTTTCCGGGCAGTCCCGATCCGGAGAGGACATTCTTTCGCTGCACCAGTTCGCGGGCCTTGCGGGCGGCATGTCTCGCCGTAGCGGCAAGGACGACCTTGTTGACGATGATGCGGGCTTCCTTGGGGTGTTCCTCCAGGTAATTGGAAAGGATCTCGCTGGCGAGCTGGTCCACCACGCCCATCACCTCGTTGTTGCCGAGTTTCGTTTTGGTCTGCCCTTCGAACTGGGGTTCCTGCACCTTGACGGAGATGATGGCGGTGAGGCCTTCCCGGAAATCGTCGCCGTTAATGTCGAATTTGAGTTTGGCCAGCATCCCGGTCTTATCCGCGTAACTTTTCAGCGTGCGGGTGAGCGCCCGCCGGAATCCGGCAAGGTGGGTTCCTCCTTCATGGGTGTTGATGTTGTTCACGTATGCGTGGATGTTCTCGGAGAAGGAGGTGTTGTACTGCATGGCGATCTCAAGCGGGATGTTGTTCCGTTCTCCCTCGATGCAGATGGGCTCCGGGATGAGCTTTTCGCGGTTGGCGTCGAGGTAGCTGATAAAATCGCTCAGTCCGTTCTTTGAAAAAAAGGTCTCGGAAATGAAACTCCCCAGTTCGTTCCGTTCGCGCTCATCGGTGATGGTGAGGGTGATGCCCTTGTTGAGGAAGGCAAGCTCTCTCAGCCGGGAGCAAAGGATCTCATAATCGTATTTTTCGACCAGGAAGATGGAGTTGTCGGCCTTGAAGGTCACCTCGGTGCCGGTCAGAGAGGTGTCGCCGATCGTTCTGACTGGGTAGAGTGGCTTGCCGCAGGAATATTCCTGCTCGTAGATCTTCCCGTTTCTTTTTACCACGACCTTCAGCGAGATGGAGAGGGCGTTTACGACGGAGACCCCTACGCCGTGAAGACCCCCGGAGACCTTGTAGGTATCCTTGTCGAATTTTCCCCCTGCGTGGAGGACGGTCATAACGACTTCGAGGGCGGAGCGCTTTTCCTTCTCATGGTAATCGGTTGGGATGCCTCGGCCGTTGTCGGAAACGCGCACGGAATTGTCTTCAAGGATTGCTACATCGATCCGGTTGCAGTATCCTGCCAGCGCTTCGTCAATGGAATTGTCGACAACTTCGTATACAAGATGGTGAAGTCCCTTGATATTGATGTCGCCGATGTACATCGCAGGGCGCTTTCTTACTGCTTCGAGCCCTTCGAGGACCTGGATGTTTTCGGCGGTGTAATTCTGGCTGGCTATTTCTTTTTCTATATCCGTCATAATCAATTATTTATAATAAATCAATCAACAGGCAAAGATACGAATTTTTCCTCAGTCGGAAAACAGGAAAACAGCAGTAAAAACAAGGATTTTATTAACAATTGCCGGTTTAAAAATTCAGCAGTTGCTTCAGGATGATCGAGGCTGAATTTCCGTTGCCGAATTCGTCCCGTACGGGTGCCGCAGGGGGTGGGTTTTCTACTGCTCCGGCGATCAGCCCGGCATCACATCCGGTGACGACATTCCATCCGTCATGAAGGGTTTCGATCCATTCTGTTTCTGTGCGCAGGGTGATACAAGGTTTTTTAAGGAAGTAAGCCTCCTTCTGAAGCCCTCCGGAGTCGGTGAGGATTTTTTCTGCGTCCATGGTCAGCTTGAGCATTTGCAGGTAGCCGACGGGATCAATCAGCATGACATTGGAGGGAACGGCGACCGATTCGCGCAGGATTTTCCTGGTGCGGGGGTGCACCGGCAGGACGACCTGGCAGTTTAGCGCCGCAAAGGCACGGAAGATATTGCCAAGGTTCTCCGGGTTGTCGGTATTCTCGGCGCGGTGGATCGTGGCAAGCAGGTATCTTTCGGGAATGCCGGCTGTGGTGAAGCCGGATGGTTCGCTGAGGATTCTTTCCCTGTAGTAAAGCACCGAGTCGTACATCACATCGCCTGTAAAGGCGCTGTTCCTCCCGAGCCCCTCCTGCGAAAGGTTGGTCATGGCGGTCCTGGTAGGGGCGAAGAGCAGGTCGGAAACCCGGTCGGTGACGATGCGGTTGATCTCTTCGGGCATGGAACGGTTGAAGCTGCGAAGTCCCGCTTCCACATGGGCGACGGGAATGTGTATCTTGACGGAGGCGAGGGCGCCGGCCAGGGTCGAGTTGGTGTCGCCGTAAACAAGGGTCACATCAGGCTTTTCAGCCAGCAGGACTTCTTCGATACCCTTCATCATCTTTCCGGTTTGCTCGGCGTGGCTGCCCGATCCGGCGGCAAGGTTGTAATCGGGGAGGGGGATGCTCAATTCCCTGAAAAACACCTCCGACATGTTATCGTCGTAATGCTGACCGGTATGGAGCAGGATCTCATGTATTGCGGGGTTTGACCGGATCACCCTGGAAAGGGTGGCGGCCTTGATGAACTGGGGCCTGGCGCCCACTATGGAGACGATCTTCATGGAATGCGCATAAAAAACAACAGTTCCGTAAGCAGGATTCTGTTTTAATCTGTCATTTATCTTAGCATGCCGTCGCCGGCATGCTTGAGCGACCTACCCTCCGGCATCGGGCGAGCAACCCTTGTCAGCCGGTTTGCTTGGTCTTTCAACCCATGAGGTTTACCCTTCCTGCCGGTCACCCGGCGGGACCGTGGTCTCTTACACCGCGTTTTCACCTTTTCCCCGCCCCCCCCCGTAGGGACGCAGCATGCTGCGTCCCTACGGGGGGGGCGGGGTAGTTTTTTTCTGTGGCACTCTCTGTCTCCCGGGCCTTTGATATCCCGGGATCCTTCCCGTTAGGAAGCATGGCGCTCTGTGTTGTCCCGACTTTCCTCCACGCCAGGGCGTGGCGACAGAACGAACTGTTGTTCATGCAAAGATAGGAATTTCCTGCGAAATCTGGCTATCTTTGCCGCCATGAAGGATCTGAGCTATGGCAACGAGGGCAGGCTGATCCTCAAATTCGCCATCCCGATGCTGCTTGGCAACGTATTCCAGCAGATGTACAACATTGTCGACAGCATTGTCGTAGGGAAGTACATCGGCAAGGGCGCCCTGGCGGCGGTGGGTACATCTGGTCCGATCATTTTTCTCCTTGTCTCGTTCATTATCGGCATAACGATGGGCTTTTCCATCGTGGTTTCACAATTTTTCGGCGCCAGGCAGACGGAAAATGTGAAAAAGGCGATCAATACCCTTTATGTATTCATGTTCGTGACCTCCCTGGTCGTGAGCGTAGGCGGGATCATGCTCAGCGGGTTCATCTTCCGGATCATTGATCTTGACCCGGCAATCGTTCCCGATGCCATGGTCTTCCTCAACATCTTCCTGGCGGGGCTGGTGTTCCTTTTCCTTTACAACGGCACGGGCGCCATCCTGCGCGGGCTGGGAGATTCGAAAACCCCGCTATACTTCCTGATCGGCTCGGTGGTGCTGAACATTATCCTCGACCTGATCTTTGTTGCGGTGTTCCACTGGGGAGTCGCCGGCGTGGCCGTTGCCACGGTGATCTCGGAAGCCTTTGCTTTCATGGCCCAGGTCATCTACCTGAACAGGTATCACCACATCGTGAAATTCTCTTTCAGAGACCTGACCTTTGACCATGATATCTTTATGAAAAGCATCCGGATCGGGTTGCCGACCGGCTTTCAGCAAACGTTCGTGGCGGCGGGAATGGTCGCGCTCTACTGGATCGTCAACCAGTTCGGGGTCGATGCCAACGCGGCTTACAGCGCTGCGGGGAGGATCGACACCTTCGTCAGCATGCCGGCCATGAGCTTTGCCATGGCGCTGTCAACCTTCGTCGGGCAGAACATGGGCGCCAACCGGCCCGACCGGGTCAAAGCCGGACTTCGTGCCACGCTCATCATGACCAGCCTCATTTCAGTCGCAATCTCGCTGGTGATCGTCATCTTCGGCCGGTACCTCATGTTCATGTTTACCAGCGACGAGACCGTGATCGGGATCGGTACCCGCTATCTTCGCATCATCGGCACGTTTTACATTCTTTTCTCGGTGATGTTCGTGATCAACGGCCTGCTCCGCGGAGCCGGCGACACGCTGATCCCGATGTTCATCAGTCTTTTCTCCCTCTGGATAATACGAATCCCGGTTGCATGGGTTCTTTCGAAAAATCCCGCCATCGGCATGACCGGTATCTGGTGGTCCATCCCGATCGGCTGGCTGTCGGGGGTCATTCTTTACTACGCCTATTACCGGCTTGGATACTGGAAGAAGAAGGCCGTCGTGA
>Ga0163209_1000033_pt1 | contig 51583 bp, 37 predicted proteins | sample Kivu_160m_FD_113538 | JGI IMG/M metagenome (GOLD analysis project Ga0163209, IMG submission 113538) | Freshwater microbial communities from Lake Kivu, Western Province, Rwanda to study Microbial Dark Matter (Phase II) - Kivu_160m | ecosystem: Environmental > Aquatic > Freshwater > Lake ...
CCTGAAACCTGAAACCTGAAACCTGAAACAGAATGATTTATCTCGACAATTCCGCAACCACTTTTCCGAAACCCGAGGTGGTGTATGATTTCATGAATAGTTTTTACAGAAGTCACGGCGTGAGTCCCGGCCGGTCGGGCTTCGATGCGGCCATTGAAACGGAAGAGGTGGTTCACACCACGCGGAAATTACTGACCGAACTCTTTCACGGGGATGATCCCAACAGGCTGACATTCAGTTACAATGCCAGTGATTCACTCAACATGCTCCTGCAGGGATTGGCCAACCCGGGCGATCATGTGATCACCACCATGCTCGAGCATAACTCGGTGCTCAGGCCATTGTACCATCTTTCACAGGCCGGAATTTTAGAGGTGACCCATCTCCCATTTGACGGGGAGGGTTATGTGGACCCGGATGACTTCAGGAAGGCGATACGGAAGAACACCTCAATGGTGGTTGTCAACCATTGTTCAAATGTGATCGGAACGGTGCAGCCGCTTGCCGAGATCGGAGCCATATGCAAGGAGAAGGGCGTGCTGTTTATCGTGGATGCCAGCCAGAGTGCAGGAGCAATCCCCATTGATATGAAAGCCATGGGGATCGATGCCATTGCCTTTACCGGGCACAAATGCCTGATGGGACCCACCGGGATTGGCGGCTCCTACGTGATGGAGGGTGTGCCGGTGAAAGGCACCCGGTTCGGGGGAACCGGGGTCAGGTCGGCCCAGAAAACCCACCTGGAGGAATTTCCCTACCGGATGGAATGCGGCACCCTCAACCTGATGGGAGTGGCCGGACTTTATGCTGGAGTGAAATGGGTGATGGAACAGGGAATCGAGAACATCCACCGGCAGGAGATTGCGTTATGGGAAAAACTGCGAACTGGGATCCTGCCACTCGAAAATGTCATCACTTACTGCGCCAACAGCCCCGAAAACAGGAACCCGGTGCTGAGCCTCAATATCAAGGGATTTGAATCGGGGGATGTGGGCACCATCCTGGATGTGGACTACAACATCGCCACCCGGACCGGTTTGCAATGTGCTCCGATGGTCCATCAGGGGATCGGCACAGATCAGATCCATGGAACCGTACGGTTCAGCCTTGGCCCTTTTAACACAGAATCCCATATAGAATCAGCTGTTCAGGCGATAACAGAGATTTCCTTCCTCAGACGTTAGGGAGCTTTCGGTGTGATATAACGCACACGCTAACGCAATAAATATCACATGAATATCGGTCTTTGCTTACGGCAATGATCTACCTTTGCATCCAAATATCTTTGTATCGCTCTATTTAAATATTACGCATATGGACCTGTTATTAAATGAACAAATTGAAGAGTTGAAGAAAAAGGTGGAAGCCCTTGAAAAAGGTACCGAAGAGCAGATCTCCATGGTTGTTTTCTCAGGTGACTTAGACAAACTGCTGGCAGCGATGATCATTGCCACGGGAGCGGCTGCCTACGACATGAAAGTGAAACTCTTTTTCACATTCTGGGCCATTGCAGCCCTGCGGGATCCGGCGAAAACCGTTAAAGGGAAGAATTTCATGGAAATCATGTTTGGATGGATGTTACCCAAAGGGAGCGGAAAAACAACGCTTTCAAAGATGAACATGGGTGGAATGGGAACCTCGATGATGAAAGGTATTATGAAAAAACACAACGTGGCTTCGCTTCAGGAGATGATTACAACAGCTGGGGAACTGGGTGTTGAGATTGCCCTGTGTGAGATGTCGATGAACTTGATGGGTTTCAAAAAGGAGGAGATGATCGATTACCCCGGCATGACTGTTTGCGGAGTGGCAACATTCCTGAGCGATGCATCCGAAAGCAAAATCCAGCTGTTCATTTGATAACAACACCGCTGGTGTAAATCCAAAGAGGAATACAAAATACCCCTACATCCTAGAACTTATATCCTAAAACTTAAATAGAATGACTACTGACGAATTAAAACAACTGACATCGAATAAAATTGTCGACGCCCGTGGAACCGCTTGCCCGGGTCCATTGTTAGCAGCAAAAAAAGCCATCGGGGAGATTGCCTCCGGTGAGATCATGGAGATTTATTCATCTGATGAAGGCACCAAAAATGACATTCCCCGCTGGTGTCAGAAGATGAGCCACGAATTTCTGGGGATTGTTGAAGAACCGAGCTATTCCCGGCTGTTTTTACGGAAAGCATAAAGAAGATGACTGATCCCTGATGCCGGATGCCAGATAAGGCAGATGGTTTTTGGGGTGAGGGTACAGCAACCATTTTCATACCGACAACCTGATTTTTCATCCGGCATCCGGTATCTCGAAGCGCAGCGAAGATCACGCCTTGGCGTGACAGAAACCGGCATCAATGCCAGAGGTACGTCCAAAAACGACTCGCATGGAATCAACAAAAAAATCACCCAAAATCCTGGTCTTTTCCACCGATAAGATCTCTGATCCGGGGATCGACCAGGCTGGGTTGCGCAAGATGCACTACCCTGCTTCCGTCTATACCATTAATATGCCCTGCTCCTCCGGGATAAAACCCCGGTGGATTATGCATGCGTTTCATCAGGGATTTGACGGTGTGTTCATCGCGGCCGACGGCCATGAGTGTTCCTATAGCCCCCACTGTCCGGAGCGCACCAACGACCTCATCAAGGAGGCTCAGAGACAGATGGAGGCGGAGGGCATCAGTCCGAAACGCATCAGAATGGCTGCCTTGTGTTCGGTATGTGCCGAGCCCTTTGTCAACCACATGAACAATTTCAGTAAAATTTTATCCGAGATCGGGGAGAACGCCTGACCATGCGGTAAAACAACGCTACAATGAGTAAAAGAGAAGAGAAATTTGATGCACTGGTGGTAGGCGGCGGGATTTCCGGACAGGAAGCTGCGCTTAGCCTGGCAAACATGGACCGCAAGGTACTGCTGGTTGAAAAGGGACTCTCTATCGGAGGTAAAATGATCCAGCTGTCGAAGGTGTTTCCAACCCTTGACTGTGCCGCATGCATCACCACGCCAAAGATGTCGGAGACGGCCCGGCACGGGAACATCACGCTGATGCTGAACAGTGACATCACCCGGATTGAACGCAACGAAAAGGGCTTTCACGTGGATGTCACCAAAAATCCACGGTATGTTAAACCCGAAGCCTGTACCGGCTGTCAGGAATGCGAACAGGCATGTCCTGAGATCCGTCGCGACGAATACAACCGCAACCTTGTCGGCCGGAAGGTGGCTTACATTCCCTTTTCATTAGCCAACCCGCGCATCGCCGTGATCGACAGGAAGGATGAATCGGCCCCATGCATTGCTGCTTGTCCCGGTGGAGTGAAACCCTACGGATATGTATCCCTGGTGCGCAACGGCCAGTATGAAGATGCCATGCACCTGCACCTCGAAGACGCCCCAATTCCGGGCAGCCTGGGAAGGGCCTGCTACGCTCCCTGTCAGGGTGAATGCACAAGGGGAAGCGTGGACGGATCGGTCGATATGCGACGGATCAAACGCTTCTTCGCTGAAGAATATTATGGGGAACATCCCGATCCACCCGCAACGGAGAAAAAAGATCCCACCGGAAAAAAGGTGGCCGTGGTGGGCTCCGGTCCGGCCGGATTGACGGCGGCCTATTTCCTTGCTTTGAAAGGCCACGAGGTGAAGATCTTCGAAGCTGCTCCCGAAGCGGGTGGCATGCTCAAGCTGACACTGCCGGAATACAGGCTCCCGAAACATGTGGTTGACCGGGACATCAAGAACATCACCTCCCTCGGCGTGAAGATCCATTGCAACCACCGGGTGACCAATCTGAAAGAGTTGAAAGAACAGGGATTCGACGCCCTTTTTGTTTCGGTGGGGACCCATGATACCAGCAAACTGATGGTGGAGGGAGCCGACCTTGAAGGCGTGGTCTCCTGTCTCGACTTCCTTCAGGAAGCCAATATCGGTACCCGTGTCGACCTTACCGGGAAACGGGTGATGGTGATCGGCGGAGGAAACACAGCCATCGATGCGGCTCGTACAGCCCTCAGGTTAGGGGCTGCCAACGTGGATATCATCTACCGTCGCAGCCGGGAAGAGATGCCGGCCTTCGAGCCCGAGATCGAGGAAGCGGAAGAGGAGGGTGTCAACATCCGGATCCTGCTCAACCCCGTGAGATTCAGCAGTCCGCATGGCCAGGTAACCCAGGTGGAGATGGTGAAAATGGAACTTGGTGAACCAGATGAAAGCGGCCGCAGAAGGCCGGTCGAGATGAAAGGCTCCAACTTCAACGAAGCGGTCGACTTCGTGATCGAAGCGATCGGCTTAAGACCCACGACAGCTCCCTTTGCCTCCGAACTGAGCCTGAACAAAGATGGCACAATCCAGGCCGACCCGGCTACACTCCAGACTGCAGCCGGATGGATCTTTGCCGGTGGCGACTCCGTAACCGGGGCCACCACCATCATCGAAGCCGTTGGGCAGGGGAAACGGGCTGCCTTCTATCTAGACAAATTCCTCCTGGGGGAAGAAGATCTTCAGCGTTTTCAATTTGGTGAGAAACTTGACCCGGTCGACAAGAAGAAACTGCTCTCCCATAAGAAGATCGAACCAAGAAACCCGATCACGGATACCTTCAGGAAACCGGAAGAGCGGATCAGGGACTTCAACGACGTGGAAAACACCTACACGGAAGAGGAAGCGTTGCAAAGCGCCTCCCGCTGCCTCGATTGCAGCAACTGCCGCGAATGTCACCAGTGCGTTTCCGCCTGTCCGGCCAATGCGATCGACTTTGCACAGAAAAAGGAGAACATCCCGGTATATGCCAGTTCCATCATTATCTCATCGGGGTTCCAGCTTTTCAGTGCCATTCAGAAGCCCCATTACGGCTTCGGTAAGTACCCCAATGTGGTGGACGCTTTGCAGATGGACCGGCTCATCGCGCCAACCAGGCCATACAACAACGTGGTGAGGCCGGGCGACGGGAAGACTCCCGACAACATCGCCTACGTGCTTTGCACCGGTTCACGTGATTCCAGCCTGGAAAATTATCCATCCTGCGGAGCCGATTGTGCCAACAATCCGATCTGCTCACAGATCTGCTGCATGTATTCGATCAAACAGGCCCAGTTGCTGATGGGGGCGCTCCCACTGGCCGACATCACCATCTACTACATTGATATCCGGTCGTTTGGAAAGGGCTATGACGAATTTTACCAGGAAGCCTCCTCGATGGGGATCAACTTCATCAAGGGCAAGGTGGCCAAGATCAGGGAAAAAGAGAATGGGAAAGGGGACCTGGTGCTCCGGATCGAGGATATCGAAACCGGCCAGGTGAAGGAATTTACGCACGACATGGTCGTTCTTTCTTCCGGGGTAAGACCCGAAAACGGTATTGTCAACACCTTTGCCGGAGAGGCCCCCGAGCTGGATGAGTTCAGGTTCATCCGTCAGGCCGATCCGCTGATGAGTCCTGCCCGGACCTCCGTCGAAGGTGTCTTTGTAGCAGGGACCGCCGCCGCGCCGATGGACATCCCCGATTCGATCCTCTCGGCAGGATGTGCTGCATCAGAAGTGGCTGCCTACCTAAGTATCATAGAGAAATAATTCTACCCGAAAGATCATGGGAAACGAAGATAAAAAACAACGAATAGGAGTCTATATCTGCCATTGTGGAGGAAACATCTCCGATTATGTGGATGTTGAACAGCTTCGGGATATCATGGCCGAAGAAGAGGGCGTGGTGATCTCCAAGAACGTGATGTTTGCCTGTGCTGATTCCAACCAGAAACAGATGATCCAGGATATCACGGAAAACAACCTTGACGGCATTGTGGTCGCCTCCTGTTCCCCGAAACTTCACCTGCATACCTTTCGCAATGTGGCTAAACGTGCCGGGCTGAACCCTTACAATTACGTTCAGGTGAACGTAAGGGAACAGTGCTCCTGGGCTCATTCCGACCATCCCGATCAGGCTTCGGTGAAGGCAACAGGGTTGATCAGGGCGGGGATCCGCAGGGTCTCCCACTCAGAGGCATTGGAGCCGGTGAAGATCAAGGCTACGCGGAGTGTGGTCGTCATCGGAGCGGGTGTTGCCGGTATGCGGGCAGCCATTGAACTTGCCCGGATGGGGAACGAAGTCTTCCTGATCGAAAAGGAAGAGAAAGCGGGCGGTCATGTTGCCGGTTGGGATAGCCTCTATCCGACAGAGTCATCGGGACGGGAGCTGACCGGAAAAATGATGGAGCAGATCCGCCAGATCCCTTCCATTAAGCTCTTTACCAGTGCCACCGTATCAAATGTTACAGGAAGTCTCGGTAATTTCAATGTGGAGGTAACGGTTCATTCCCGGGAAGAGGAGGTGTTGAAACTTCCGGCAGGGGCCATCCTGGTCACCACCGGATTTGAACCCAACAAACCGGCTGAGGGACAATTCGGATATGGCTTGTCAGGATCCGTGATCACCCTTCCGGAGTTTAAGCAACGGCTCGAAGGGTCATCGGGCACACTGACCATGGGAGGGAAGGAGACCCACAGCGTGGCCTTTATCTACTGCGTGGGGATGCGGCAGCAAGATGGACCAAACAGGTACTGTTCCCGCACCTGCTGCACCTCAACGATGCATGCCTCCCTGGAACTTCATGCCAGATTCAAAGGGATCCAGGCGATTCACCTTTACCGTGATATCCGTACTTACGGGAAGCAGGAGGTGCTCTATGAAAAAGCATCAAAACAGGGAGATCTTTTTATTATGTATAAGGAGAAGGAGCCGCCTGTGGTGACGGTCGACGAAAAAGGCGTCAAGGTGGACGTGACGGATCACCTGACCTCCAAGCGGAAACTGGAGGTGCGGCCCGACCTGCTGGTGTTGGTCACTGGTATGGAGTCGCGGAGCGACAGCCAGGAGATCGCCCAGCTGCTAAAGATCCCCATGGGGAATGACCGTTTCTTCAATGAGATCCATCCGAAACTCAGGCCGGTGGAGACCGTCATCAACGGGGTGATGCTGGGTGGCTCCTGTCAGGGCCCGAAGAACATCACCGAGTCGATCCAGTCATCCCTGTCGGCAGCTGCCAAGATCAACGCGCTGTTATGCAAGGAGAGCCTCGAGATGGAACCCATCGTGGCACGGGTCAATGAAGAGGCATGTGCCTGGTGCGGCAAGTGTGCCGAGGTATGCGATTATGATGCCCTCTTCCAGATGGAGACTAACGGAAAGGTGGTCGCCGGCGTGAATGGGGCGGCCTGTACCGGATGCGGTATCTGCGCCCCGGTTTGTCCGGTCGATGCCATCGAAGTGGCTCAATACACCAATGAGGAGATCGAGTCGATGATCGATGGCTTCATGCTTCCCGTAACCCTTGAGGAAAAAGCCAGGGCAGAGGGAGCTGAAGCAACTTCAGACGACGGGCTGATGAAAGAGTACCCGGGGATCTGGAAGGAGATTCTGAAACAGATCGAGGAGGAGCCGCTAACCATTCCGCAGATCGCGAAACAGTTGAATCAGGAGAGTAACCAAATCACCTATCACGTCATGACGATGAATAAGTACCATATCCTGGAGGCAGCAGGGATGGATGATGACGATGCATATTTTCTCTATACGCCAAAATCACGGTAATCATGAGCCAAGTAGATACTTCGTTTTCCAGGGAGCTGGCAAAATACGGAGCCAGCGATTTCGCCGCCTGTTACAATTGCGGCAATTGCACCGGAGTCTGTGACCTTACGGAGAAACAGGCCAACTTTCCGAGAATGTTCATCCGGCTGGGGATGCTGGGATTGAAAAAGGATATTCTGAAAAGCCGGGAAGTCTGGCTTTGTTACGCCTGCGGAGAGTGTACGAAAGCGTGTCCGCGCCAGGCAGGGCCGGCTCCCTATATGGCGGCTGTCAGAAGATACGCGATTGCCAGTTATGAACCCACGGGCCTCACCAAACTTCTTTTCAAGAACAGTCCCTTCGCCATCCTCTTTACGTTGGCACTGGCCGCCCTGCTGGGCTTCTTTCTCTTTACCATAAAACCCGACCATGAGGTCTCCCGCTGGATATTCAACTGGATGCCCTTCGACGTGATCCACGATCTTGGGACCATCATCTTCGCCCTCACGGGATTAGCTCTTCTGATCGGCATCATCAACATGATGAGGCACCTCTTCAGCGGTGGGGAAGGAAAACTGGTCTTCACATGGAAGAAGGTCCCGGCAGCGATCCGATATGTTCTGTATGAGATGGCCTTGCTGAAGCGTTACAGGAATTGTGACGATGATGAAGAGACCTACTGGGATGAAAGACCGCAATGGCAACATCCGTGGTTTGTGCACTGGGCCATCATGTGGGGCTTTATCGGACTGCTCGTGGCCACCACGCTTGACTTCCTTTTCAAGGATCCGTCGCTTGCCATCTGGTGGCCAAGCCGTATCCTGGGGACCCTTGCCGGCCTGCTGATGATGTACGGTGCCTCCATGGCCATCTACTACCGGACGAAGAAGGTGACGAAAGCGTATGCCGAGACCCATTTTTCCGACTGGATGTTCCTCTATTTCCTCTGGATCGCCGGATTCACCGGTTTCTGGCTCGAAGTAGCGGTGGCGCTGGGAGGCCACACGATCATCAACCAGGTGATCTTCGTGATCCATACGATCATTTCAATGGAGATGGTAATCCTGTTCGCCTTCTCAAAATTCGCTCACGCCATCTACCGTCCAATCGCCCTCTTCTCCTATTACATGGTCGAGAAACGGTAACGTGGGCTTCCGTGGAAAAGGGCAGAGAAGCCTCCTGAAGCCGTTGATTCCATTTATTTTCCTATTCCATCGGGATCCCGATGTGCTTCGGAGAAGCGCTCACTGAGATATTTCCCGTGATTTCCTGCCGTGCCACCCAACGGCACAAACCAGAATCCACTATCTTTGCTTCAATGAGCACCGAACTCCTGCTTTCGATCCTTTTCATCAACCTGGCCATGGTCCTCTATTCCATCGGCGTTTGGGCGGAAAGGATCCAGCGGAAACTGAAGTGGTGGCATCTATGGTTTTTCTGGAGCGGACTGGTTAGTGACACCATCGGAACCTCGGCCATGTTCATTATCGCCGGGAGCTTCTGGCAACCGACATTCCACGGGTTCACCGGTAAAGCGGCCATCCTGATCATGCTGTTTCACGCTGTCTGGGCAACGGTTGTCCTGGCCAGGAAACAGGAAAATATGATCCTGAACTTCCATAAATTCAGTCTCGTTGTCTGGATCATCTGGATGATCCCGATGCTGAGCGGGATGATCCTGGGAGCGAGTGTGTGAGTGGTGGCGTGGTGCAATGGTGCAGTGGTGCAGTGGTGCAGTGGGAAGATTGTTGGAAAACTATAGTTGGTTCATCACAAAAATTACAATGAAAAAGGTCAAGAAACAGTTAAAATGGATCTTTCTTGTTTCTTTATTGTCCGTCGGACTTGGTTCCTTTAAGACTGACAATGAAAAACACCAGAATATTTATCAACTGATTGAACGGATTCTTCCGGGCAGGTCATCCCAGTTTATCATTGAAGAATTACACAGGGAGGGGGGTGAAGAGTGTTTTAAAGTGGCCGGCATGGAGGGAAAGATACTGATTCAGGGGACAGGGGCGCTAGCCGTGGCCAAAGGCCTCAACTGGTATCTGACCAATTATTGTGATACGCGAGTATCATGGTACAAAGAGGATCCGGTCGCTCTTCCTGAGACATTGCCGGTGCCGGATAGAACGGTAATGCAGGAGTGCCGGTTTGACAAACGCTTCTTTCTGAATTACTGTACGTTTGGTTATACGATGCTTTGGTGGCAGTGGGAAGATTGGGAACGGTTTATCGACTGGATGGCATTGAATGGAATCAACATGCCGTTGGCCATTACAGGACAGGAAGCCTTATGGATGGAGGTCTGGAAAGATTTCGGAATGACAGAGGATCAAATCAGGGCATATTTTACAGGACCGGAGCATCTCCCCTGGCATCGAATGGGCAACCTCGATGGCTTTTTAGGACCGTTGCCGCCATCCTATATTACAGATCAGTTTGAGCTTCAACAAAAGATATTGAAACGCGAACGCTCCTTTGGCATGACACCGGTGCTTCCGGCTTTTGCAGGTCATGTCCCCAAAGCCATCCAGGAAAAATACCCGGATGCAAAAATCACCTCCTTAGGCTCTTACGGGGTGGGGGATCAATACCAGGCGTACTTTCTCGACCCCATGGACCCGTTGTTTATTCAAATCCAACAAAAATTTTTAAACGCCCAAACCAGTTGTTTCGGAACAGACCACCTGTATGGCGCTGATCCGTTTAATGAAATGGACCCCCCTGATACCACGCCCGACTATTTAGCCCTGGTCTCCAAAACCATTTATGACGGAATGAGCCGTGTTGACCCCAACGCAACCTGGGTACAGATGGGCTGGACCTTTTATTACATGAAACTATGGAAGGAGAATCCTGCCCGCTTAAAAGCCATGATCGAAGCTGTGCCTGAAAACAAGATGATCATTCTAGATTATTTTGCCGAAAAAGAAGAGGTCTGGAGAAATACTCATGCCTGGTATGGAGCTCCATATATCTGGTGCTATTTGGGCAATTTTGGCGGCAATACGGAAATGGCTGCGCCCATGAAAGTGGTGTCGGTGCGGCTGCCAAAAACGGAAAACGATGCGGCCCATGGAAAGTTCTATGGCATTGGATCCACCCTGGAGGGCTTTGGGGTGAACCGGTTCATGTTTGAGTGGCTTTTTGAGTACGCCTGGGACAAAGAGGTGACAGATGTGGATAAATGGATCACCCTGTATGCGCGTACAAGAACCAAAAACAATGATCCTGTTGCAGAGGAAGGGTACCGCAAACTGATAAACCTTGTTTATAATGACCAGGTTTCAGGAGTGGCAACAGGCAGCCTCATGCAGGCACGCCCCTTGCTGACAGGACTGAAAGGATACCAGCGGCCCAGTAAATATGACTATGAGGAGTTAACCCACATCCTGACCTTCATGCTGACAGCCAACGATAAAAGCCTTCATAGCAGCGAATACCAGAAAGACCTCGTTGTCATAACCAAGCAGGTTTTGGATAACCTGATCATTCCGGTAAGGAAGAAACTGCATGAAGCCTACCTGAAAAAAGATACAACCGAGCTGGATAAGCAGATCGACCTGTTTCTTGGCATCATGGACGACCAGGATCGATTGCTGGCAACCGAACCGGAATTTCTTTTGGGGAAATGGATAGACGATGCGCGCCGATTTGGCAGCAACCCGGCCGGCAAAGCCTATTATGAAAAATGTGCGCGTGTTTTAATCACCACCTGGGGTAATGAGGGTAATGAGATTATTGATTATGCCAGTCGTGACCTCTCCGGCCTGATCTCTTCATACTACAAGGTAAGATGGGAAAAATTCTTTGCCATCCTTAAAAAGAACCTGCAACACGACACCCCGTTGGATATGGATTCCATCAATAAGGAGATGGCAGCCTTTGAATGGAACTGGACCGGTCAGCAAACAGAATTTAGTGGCAAACCCCAGGGAGATCCGCTCAAGATGGTTCAGAAGATCCATAAAAAATACAGCCCGCTTTTCACGATCTGTAATGATTGATCCAATTACAGATGGAATTATCGGTTCGGTGTATCAGGGATAACGAAGGATTTATGTAGATTTACAGTAAAAAATGGAATGATATGCTGTTTGATACATCCAGGTACGAAGAGACCATCAACACGCTCAGAGAACGTGAAAAGGAGATGAAATGCCTCTATAAGGTGCATGAGATCATGCACGAAAATTTACCCGTGGAGGAGTTTTTAATGGAAATTGTGAAGCACATCTGGGGCGGCTGGCAGTATCCGATGATCACCAGGGTGAAGATTTTTTATGATGGGAAGGAGTACAAGGAACCCGGATGGACCGAGACTGAATGGGTTCAATCGGCTGATATCGTGGTTGATGAAAAATTGTTTGGCAACATTGAGGTATATTATACCCAGTTCAAGCAACTCATCGGTACCAGCCAGTTTCTTCCGGAAGAGCAAAAATTGCTGAACACCATTGCCGCTAACATCAGCAGTTATATCTTCAGTAAAAAATTAATGGAGACACTTGAAGCAATCGGTGACGACCATCTTGCAACGGAAGAAAATAAGGAATACATGTTTGATCTTCTACCGGTAAAACCTGATGTCCACTGGCTCTGGCGCAATGAAATGGTGCATAAAATTGCGGAACATCTCGACGTTGAGAAATTCGGGGTGGAAGCGATGTACCTGATCGGCAGTACCAAGAGTGCTGCCTGTGGGCCAGCCAGCGATATTGACATCCTGATCCATTTCTGCGGAGATCAGCAGCAGGAATGTGAGCTGAGATCCTGGTTTCTGGGATGGAGCGAGTGCCTGTCAGAAATTAACCTGGTAAAAACGGGATACAAAACAGATGGCCTGATCGACCTGCACCTCATCACGGACGAAGATATTCAAAAGAAAAGCAGTTTTGCCATCATGATCGGAGCTGTGACCAATAGCGCTAAATTAATTAAAAAGAGATCGAATGGCTGAATGCCTCTTTGTTTCTGATCTTCACGGCCGGATCGACCGGTATTCAAAGCTCTTTGCTATCCTGCATCAGGAGCGACCGGATGCGGTGTTCATGGGGGGGGATTTACTCCCCCACTACTTTGTCAGAAATGAACAATATGACGACTTTGTGCTCGACTATCTTTTCCCCAACCTGACTTTTCTACGTGAGAAATTGCAGCATGATTACCCGAAGGTCTTCCTGATCCTGGGAAATGACGATGCCCGGATTGAAGAAGAGGCGTTTCTCAAAGGAAGCAGGGAAGGGTTGTTTCATTATATAAACCAGCAAAAAGAGTTACTCGGAAGCCATCCCGTTTTCGGCTATTCCTTTGTTCCTCCTACTCCATTTCAATTGAAGGACTGGGAGAAGTATGATGTTTCCCGGTATGTCGATCCCGGATGCGTCCATCCTACTGAAGGTCGCCGAACTGCGGAACCAATGGAAAATGTTGAGTTTGCCACGATCCAGCAAGACCTTGAGTTGTTGACAACGAACGAGGACCTTGCCACGGCCATTTTTCTGTTTCATTCTCCTCCCTATGATACACTGCTTGACAGAGCAGCCCAGGACGGGAAAATGGTGGATCATGTGCCGCTTGATCTCCACGTGGGGAGTATTGCCATCAAGCGGTTTATCGAAGAGCGAAAACCCATGCTGACCCTTCATGGACACATCCATGAGTCGACCCGCTTGACCGGCAGCTGGATGCAGCGGTTTGGCCCTACGATCTCATTCAATGCAGCCCATGACGGGCCGGAACTATCGGTGATACGATTTAATACAGAAGCTCCGGAACTGGCAACCAGGGAACTTGTTAGGGTGCGCTAATGATTAGGTCGCATGTTGCTTTCTGCAAAAGAATTCTATCTTTGTATAAAACGACACTGACCATGAAACAGATCGCTTTTCTGTTTTTAGTCTTCTTGGACATCAGCCTGTTTGCACAACCAGGAAAAGGATTCCCTGATAAGCTACACACCCGAACCCTTTACCATTTTGGGTGAGGATGATGTTGTTGCCGATTTCAAAGCCCAACCGACCATGACCTATCCATATGAGGAGATCCAGTTCACCGATTTGTCCCTTGGCCTGATCACTACGTGGGAGTGGGATTTTGACAATGACGGAACAGTGGATGCCACCGACCGGAACCCTTCATGGTCCTATTCCCAGCTTGGGACCTATACGGTCAAACTGACTGTTTCAGACGGAACCGCTACCGGATCGGAGACCAAAACAGATTACATTACGATCCTGCCCCATGTGGCCCTGGAGGAGACGACCAACGGGTTAACCTGGTCGCTGAGCCCCAATCCCTGCAGAGGCACCCTTACTTTGCGCTGTGTGATACCGGCCCAATTCCTTCAGCACTCACGGGGAAATTCGGAGGATGGTCACGTCAACCTCTCCCTGTATGATGTTAAAGGGAACGTAGTGAAAGAATTGCATGCCGGTAAAGCACATCCGGGAATGATCCTTCAGACATGGGATATCCATGAACTGTCGCCCGGATTGTATTCCGTTACGTTGCAGATCTGTTCCTGGATGCAGACCAATAAGATCATCGTTTCACCATAGTCAACATCGTAAATCATGAATCAATCTATCCTATTACGGACACTAGGGAGATCCGACCTTCGGGTCACCCCCATCGGGCTCGGCTGCTGGCAGTTCAGCAAGCGCAACAACATGGCCGGGAAGTTCTGGCCCAGTCTCGACGACGACGTGGTTCGCGAGATCGTGAAAGTTAGCCTCGACCTGGGAATCAACTGGTTCGACACAGCCGAGGTATACGGAAACGGTGCCTCCGAACGGGCATTGTCGAATGCCTTGCGACAAGCCGGTAAAAAACCCGGGGAAGTGATCATCGCCACCAAATGGTGGCCGATGTTTCGGTTTGCTTCCAACATTCCGCACACCATCGGATCGCGCATCCGGTGTCTTGAACCGTTTCCCATCGACCTGTACCAGGTCCACCAGCCTTTCGGATTCTCCTCCGCCAGGGAAGAGATGAAGCGGATGGCGGAACTGGTGAAGGGGAAACAGGTCCGGTGCATCGGAGTCAGCAATTTCTCGGAACAGAAGATGCGGGAAGCGGCCGAGGAACTTGATCGTCACGGACTGAAACTGATCTCAAATCAGGTTCGGTTCAATCTGCTCGACAGGAAAATAGAGAAGAACGGGGTGATGGAGGCAGCCAGGGAGCTGGGAATTACCATCATCGCCTATTCACCTCTGGCCCAGGGAATCCTGACCGGCAAGTTTCACGACAATCCCGGATTGGTGCAGGGAGCGGGATGGCGTAAACGTTCGGGCCCGTTCAGGAAGGAGAACCTGAGCCGAAGCAAACCCCTGATCGACCTGCTGAAAGAACTGGGGAAAACCTATGAAGTCTCTCCTGCACAAATAGCCCTGAACTGGCTCCTGACAGCTAACGGGGAAACCGTGGTGGCCATTCCTGGAGCCACGAAACGATCGCACGCGGAAGACAACGCAGGCGCCATGAAATTCCGCCTGACTGAAGAAGCGATCTCCCGGTTGACAGAGCTATCGGATAGATATATCGACGCAAGGAAATAGAAGCGATTTTTCCGGTATCCGGCATCACTCATAGCAGAACCGCTTCATCACCTTGTAGGCATCGGGGATCCCAAGTTCTCCGGCTTTGCTTAGAAAGTTGCATCCACCATTCTTCTCCTTCATCAGAAGGTAGATCAGCCCAAGGTTGTAATAGCCTTCGGCGAAATTCTTTTTCAGGTCGACCGACCGGCGGAAATCATACAATGCCTCCTGGTAATTTCCCAGGGAAGCGTATAAGACACCTCGGTTGTAATAGGCAAACGGAAATCCCGGATCAAGTAGGATTACCATCTTGTAATTTTGAATAATGGCGTTCACAAGGATGGCATTTTCTTTCAGCCAAGCGGAGTCGATCTCCTCTACAGGGATCTCCCCGATCCCGGGAAGCCGTTTGGCTTTCTCTTCGTCAAGACGGGATTGGTAGAGGCCATAGATAGCATTGGCTTTGGCAAAATAGAGCAGGACAAAATCCGTATCCATGCTGAGTGCTGAATCGCAGTCGTCCGTGGCGGCAGCGAACTCCTTCAGGCCGGTATGGGAGACGGCACGGATCAGGTAGGACTCAGGGTTGTGGGAGACCGAATCCAGCAGGATCGTCTGCCTTGCAATCACTTCCTTTCTCATGGAATCGCTCACCAGATAGGGTTTGTTGGAAAGGGAGATGATGCTGGTATAGTAGTGTTCTTTCGGATAGGAGTCATAGAGTTCAACCTGGTCGTACCTGGCCTGACCAAAGAACAGGTTGAATACCGGCGACAACTGGATGTCGACATACTGATTCTGAAATTTGCTGGTCAGGGTATTCATCTCTTCGAAATTGCCCGTCAGCGTAATCAGGTTTTTAAGGTAGTTCTTTTCGTCAAACTCCAGCGTGTCGGGCCGGTTTTCTTGGCGTTTGGCGGCTTCCAACCCCAACTGATGGTCTATGGCAGCCCCTTTCGGGTCCCTCAGCTTCTCTTTCACGCCCGACCTCGCCATATAGCCATCCGTGTAATCGGGATAAAGGTCAACGGTCTTGTCGAAATCCTCCAGGGCCCCCTTCAGATCACCGGTTTCCATCCTGAGCAATCCTCGGTAGTAATAACTGATGAGGTTCTCGGGGTTCAGCCGGATGACGGTGGTGAGGTCCCGGATGGCGGCTTTCTTGTCCTTCATCTCTGCAAGGATGATGGCCCGGTTGAAATAGGCATAGGAATTATAGGGGGAGAGGCCGATCACCATGTTGAGGTCCTTCAGGGCTCCCTCCTTATCCTGCCCGTTGATGCGGGCCAGCGACCGGTTGAACAGGGCATAGACATTGGTGGAGTCGAGTTTCAAGGCGTTGTTGAAATAGAGGAGAGCCGAATCAGGCTGGTTCAGCTCCAGCCATACTGATCCCATCTGGATGGGCCCGTAAGGGTTTTTCGGGTTTTTCTCAATCGCCTTCTGGAAGGAGGTGATGGCTGTATAATGGTTCCCCAGCCCAACCTCGGCACTCCCTTTCAGCAGGTAGGTCAGCTCATCGGAATCATCAAGCTCGATGGCCTGGTAACAGTCGTTGATGCACGCTTCGTAATGCTTGGTGAAAAGGTTGATCCTGGCCCGGTTGACATAGATTCCCGCGTTCTTGCTGTCCAGCTCCAACGCGCTGTTGAAATCCTCAAAAGCCCCGTTAAAATTCTCCTGCTGGCTGCGGACGATCGCCCGGTTGATGTAGACATCGGGCTGGTATGGAAAGAGCTCGATAGAGGTGGTATAATCGGCTTCCGCCCCGATAAAATCATCCAGCCCGTATTTGGCATAGCCTCGAAAAAAATAGAGGTCTGAAGCGGTAGGTTCATACTGGATCGCGTTATTAAGGGTGTTCAGGGCATCAAGGTACAGTCCGTTCTGAAGCTGTGTCACACCGATCTGCCGGAGGTTCATGCGGTTCTGGGCAGAAAGGGGGAACGGGGCAAGGATCAGGAAGAGAATGGCAATGAGAATCGGTCGATGCATTCGGAGCAAGGATGGGATGTTTGTGAGGCCGAAGTTAGATAAAAAAACCTTCCGGGTGTTGAATCCCCGGAAGGTTTGACATCAAATGATCGGATAAGAGCGGTTTCAGCGACCGGTTTCGTGAGGGGTAGTGATGATAACATTGAATTCTTCCAGCGAGATGTACTGAGGGGTGTAGTCGCCGCCGTTCTTAAGTATATTGGTGTAAAATGAGCGCATGTGATTACGTGATCCGCGTTCCAGGTTTTCAAACACGAGGGTGATGTCCTGGTTGTCAACCACCAGCAGGAGCTCCTGCAGATCATAGATATCCAGGTCTTCGATGGTTGCTCCAACGATGAGTCCAGCCAGAAGGGATTGGGATCCTGATTCAACCAGATTATTGTATAACGTCTGCAGGGCGGGATCAGTAAAGAGGCCCTGAACATGGCCGGCAGCCGGATCTGGCAGCCCGTACTTGTCTAACAACAGTTTCACCGCATTGGTATGGGTCAGTTCGGAAGAGGCAATGTTGGTGAATACCGGTTTTGTGTAGATCCCAAAGAGGGCCGTATAGACATCGTGAGCGAGGTACTCCTCTTCACGCATTTGGATAAGAGCCGACTCTTCTTCTGCACTGAGCGGTTCATAAGGCAGTGTATCAATGCAGGTTCCGATCGTGGCCATGGTGGCATCGTCGTACGTGTAATTAATGGTAGCCTCTTTTAAAGAGGTGTCCGTGGCGACCGATTCAGGGGTTGTGTCATCTTTTGAACATCCGGTGAGGCCTGCGGCCAGCATAGCAATGCCTAAAGTCAGGCTCAGTGCGATAGAGGTTTTTGTAGTTTTCATTTGTCTTTTTTTTGAGATGAATGGGTGATTTGATTATCCGCGGTTTTCAAAATATACACACAGATACATATGTACCCTTATCCTGGCGATTAATTTTTTAAGAAAAAATGGATAAATTTACTGAAGGCGCTGAATATCAGACATTTGGTATTGGCAATTGGAAATGTCCACTATCCCTTACCAATTTAGCCACTTGTCCGCCTGTCCGCCTGTCCGCCTGTCCGCCTGTCCGCTTGTCTAACCTTTCATAAAATTCAATGCGCTTCCCGCCTTGAACCATTTGATCTGCAAGTTGCCGTAGGAATGGTTGGCCACGATGCTTTCCATAGTGCCGTCGGAGTGATGCAAAACGAGGGTCAATGGTACCCCCGGGGCAAACGCCTTCAGGCCGGTCACATCGATGAGGTCATCCTCACGGATCTTGTTGTAGTCGTTGGGGTTGGTAAAGGTGAGTGCCAGCATCCCCTGTTTTTTCAGGTTGGTCTCGTGAATCCTGGCAAATGATTTTACCAGCACCACCCTGGCATTCAGATGCCGTGGTTCCATGGCGGCATGTTCGCGCGAAGACCCCTCGCCGTAATTTTCATCGCCTATGATGATCGATCCGATCCCTTGTGCCTTGTATTCCCTTGCCACCTTCGACACTTCGGCATACTGACCGGTCATCTGGTTTTTCACGGAATTGGTTTGGTCGTTGAAGGCGTTCACGGCACCCATCAAAAGGTTATTGGAGATGTTGTCGAGGTGACCGCGGTACTTCAACCAGGGACCTGCCATGGAGATGTGGTCAGTTGTGCACTTCCCTTTGGCCTTGATCAGCAGCCTCAATCCGGTAAGGTCGTCGCCCTCCCAGGGGGTGAAAGGTTCCAGGAGCTGAAGGCGCTCAGAAGCGGGATCAACAACGATGGTGATGGCGCTGCTGTCGTCGGGAGGGGCCAGGAAGCCGGTCTCCTTCACTTCAAATCCTTTCGGGGGAAGTTCGTGTCCTGTGGGTTCATCCAGCATCACCCTCTTTCCCTCTTTGTTCACAAGGGAATCTTTCATGGGGTTGAAGGCAAGTGAACCGGCTAATGCCATGGCGGTCACGATCTCGGGGGAGGCCACAAAGGCATGGGTGCTGGCATTGCCGTCATTCCGCTTGGCGAAGTTGCGGTTGAAGGAGGTGATGATGGAGTTTTTACGTGAGGGATCATCTATGTGGCGGGCCCATTGTCCGATACAGGGACCGCAGGCGTTGGCCATCACCACGCCGCCGATCTCGCCGAAAACAAGCAGAAGGCCGTCGCGCTCGGCGGTGAATCTGATTTGCTCCGATCCGGGAGTGATCACATATTCCGCTTTGACTTCCAGGTTCTTTTCCCTGGCCTGCCGCGCCACGGAGGCTGCCCTTGTGAGGTCTTCGTAGGATGAGTTGGTACAGGAGCCGATCAGTCCCACATCCAGTTTCTCGGGATAGTCGTTTTCTTTCAGGAAGGCGCCCAGCTCCGAAACAGGATGAGCCACATCGGGGGAGTAGGGGCCGTTCACGAAAGGCTCCAGCGTGGAAAGATCGATATGGATATACTGGTCATAATAGGCCTCCGGGTTTTTCATCACCTCCGCGTCAGGTCCCAGCAGTGGGGCGTGGGCGTCGGCCAGGGCAGCAATCTCCGACCGGCCGGTGGCATCCAGGTACTCTTTCATCTTGGCGTCATAGGCAAAGAGGGAGCAGGTAGCCCCGATCTCAGCACCCATGTTGCAGATGGTGCCTTTGCCGGTACACGACATGTTCCTGGCGCCCTCTCCAAAATATTCCACAATGAATCCCGTACCGCCTTTGACTGTCAGGATACCCGAAAGTTTCAGGATCACATCCTTCGCACTGGCCCAGCCGTTCAGCTTCCCGGTGAGCTCCACCCCAAGCACCTTCGGCATCTTAAGCTCCAGCGGCATCCCCGACATCACATCCACGGCGTCAGCTCCGCCAACACCGATCGCTACCATCCCAAGCCCTCCGGCATTGGGGGTGTGTGAATCGGTGCCGATCATCATCCCGCCCGGGAAGGCGTAGTTCTCAAAGATCACCTGGTGAATGATGCCGGCGCCCGGCTTCCAGAAACCGATCCCGTATTTTGCGGAGACCGTCTGCAGGAAATCATAGACCTCTTTGTTGGTGACCAGCGCCTGGGAAAGGTCTTTGGCAACCCCCTCCTTTGCCTGGATCAGGTGATCGCAATGGACCGTGGCAGGTACGGCGCTCGTTTTACGTCCGGCCGTCATGAACTGCAACAGCGCCATCTGGGCGGTAGCATCCTGCATGGCTACCCGGTCGGGCTGAAAATTCACATAATCACTCCCTTTTTTGTATGGCGATTGGGGCAGGGGATCATACAAATGGCCGTATAGGATCTTTTCTGTCAAGGTCAGGGAACGGCTTAATAATGTTCTTGCAGACTCCACACCGGAACTCAGCTTCCGGTAGGTTCCGCGGATCAGATTCAAATCAATCATCATCTTCTTATATGTCATAAATTATTTGAGAACAAAATTAAGAATATAAATATAATAAATACTTTTGTAGCGGATAAAAAATCCGGCAGATTATGATATCAGACAGCCATTCCGGACAATTGCCCTGGAGAAATCCCCACCCGGATAAGCTTCCTGAGGCAGAAGCGGTCAAATGGCTTGAATTAGCTGAAGAGGCCATGGATTCAAGCGAGCTGGACCGGTTCTCAAGGGAAGATTGGCTGGAGTTCATCGAGGCGACGCGTCAGCCTGCCTACCTTCGGGCACTGGGATCTCCTGAGAAAAGGAGGCAGTGGGCCGAGATCATGTTCAGGGTGATCCGGCATACTAACTACTCCCTGAACGATATGATCCGGCAACGGGTGGCTCTCCATCCCGACCGCGTATTGTTTTGCGACCTGTCCCATTCTGTGAAGGAGGAATGGACCTATTCCCAGATCTTCATGCATCTGCGTGAGATCGCTGCCCTGTTTCTGAAACTGAAAGATACGCCCAGGGTCGCCCTCTTCACCGAGAACTGTCTTGAAGGGGCCTCCGCGGATCTGGCCTCTCTTTCACACGATATCTTCATCACTCCGCTGAGCCCTCATTTCAGGGAGGAGGTGTTGCTCCCGATCTTTGACCGGTTACAGATCAATGTCGTTGTGACTGATACAGCCAACCGCATTACAGTGCTGAACGCTTTGTCAAAGAAGGTGAAGCATCCCTTCACCATCTTCCTCACCCGTCAGGGAGCTGAACCGTTGCAGGATATTGAGTGCCTCCAGGAGGCCTGCAAGAAACTTTCCCTGCAGGAGATCTCCACTCTTCTCGACAGGCGGAAGCCCATGCCGGTCAACAGGGTGTGCACCACCATGTTCACTTCGGGGAGCACCGGTTTGCCAAAAGGAGTCTCTTTTTCCAATTACAACCTGGTATGCAAACGTTTTGCCAGGGCGGCTGCCCTCCCGGAGGTGGGAGAGCAGACCTTTCTCAGTTACCTGCCACTCTATCATACGTTTGGTCGTTACCTAGAGATGATGGGTGCCATCTTCTGGAGCGGCACCTATATTTTTGCCGGAAATACCTCCCCTGAAACACTCTTTTCCCTCTTCTTGAAAACAAATCCGACAGGATTCATCTCCATACCGCTTCGATGGCAGGAGCTATACGACCTGAGCCGGCAACAGAGTGACCGGCTGGATGACCCCGGGTTGCAACAACAGGCGGTAAGGACAGTGGTTGGGGAACGGCTTCAATGGGGGCTTTCGGCAGCAGGATATCTCGACCCCATGATGTTCCGCTATTTTAACCGGCATGGGATCCAGCTTTGCAGTGGATTCGGGATGACGGAAGCAACCGGAGGGATCACCATGACAGAACCCGGAAAGTATAAGGACGGAACAGTCGGGCTTCCTCTTCCGGGAGTCTATCCCCGCCTGACAGCAGATGGGGAGATGGAGTTGCGGGGCCATTATATTGCCAGGTACCTCGAGGATGCCGGACCGGGGGATGCCATTCCCTTTCCTCAATCAGAAAACGAGGACAAGTGGCTCCCCACAGGGGATGTCTTTAAACGGTCGAAAGATGGGCACTACCAGATCATCGACCGGGTGAAGGACATCTATAAGAACAACCGGGGGCAAACGGTTGCCCCTCAGGTAATCGAAAAAAAGTTTTACAGGGTCCCTGGTTTCCACTCCTGCTTTCTGGCCGGTGATAAGCGGCCCTACAATGTATTGCTGATCGTTCCCGATAAGGAGGATGCAGTGATCCGGTCGCTGAAAAGGGAAAAGGTCCTGGAGTATTTCCATCAGGTGGTGACCGCGGCTAATGCTGATGTGGCTCCTTATGAACGGGTGATCAACTTTGCACTTCTCGAACGGGACTTCTCGGCCGGCGCAGGAGAGATCACACCCAAAGGATCGTTCAACCGGAAGGTGATAGAACGCAACTTCAGAAAGGAGATCGACAGGCTTTACACCAGTAATTTCACTGAAATACAAACTCCCGGAGCACTGGTTCAAATCCCTAAATGGCTTTACCGCGACCTGGGGATCCTGGAGAGTGACATCGCGTTCCGGAACGGGAAGCTGATCAATCTCCGGTATCATTCCACCCTCACCTTCGGATGGGTCAGAGGGGGGCGTCTCAGGGTCGGAGACCTCGTCTATGCCATTGGCGAGAAGGTTGTTGACCTGGGGACCTTCACCCGGCAACCTGCTTTATGGATCGGGAATGCCGAACTGACGCGCTTCTTCCCGGTCAGGGAAGGGTGGGACCTCCCGGTGAAAAGGATGGCAGAAACCATCTGCATTGCCCGGTTCAACTGTCCGGTGGAAAATTGTTCCCCAGAGCTTCCCGGCGTAACGGATCCCCTGCTGATCCGGATCAACCGATTGCTTTCTGAGGCGATCTTCGGGACGGCCCCCCAGGCAGTCGACGCCATTTCAACGCTGGGAGAACTCTTCCCTTCGCTTGAATCCAGGGTCTCGGATGTGGTCCGGCACCGGATGGAAGCGCTCGGATATCATCCTTCCGAGGAGGTGAGAACCCTGGCCTATAGGGTGATCCTCCTGAAAGCTCCCAGACCTGAACAGATCCCCTACATGCCGGCTTTCATTGAGTCGGGACGCTCATTTCTCAACGATGAGTCAATCAACGAGATTGCCAACAGCTCTTTCGGGAAGCATCGGCTGGATGCACTGAAGCAGCGTCTTTACTATTACAGGAACCAGCTGAACTGGCCGGCCAACAGGAAAAACAGGCAACAGTTCGCAGGGGTCCTCTCCCTGCTCTACCAGTTTGCTGTCAACCACATGGAGTATTACGGTCCGGTCAGGGCAGAACTTTCCCGCTGGGCGTTGCACCGGCAGGATCCGTGGTTGTCGAAACGGGCCGGAGAACTGTTCAGGAAACTGGCAGAAGCCTTTGAAAAGGAGATGGAACGAAAAGCGGAACTTCTTCCCGAGAGTTTCTGGAAATCACGCGTCCACTTTGAACATGGCATCTCTGAAGCTGAAAAGGGGAGGATCCTGGCCTTATTCCGCGACTCAACCTTCCTGGAAGAGAGTATCCTGCTGACCTCCAATGGCCAGTCATTTCATCCCGGGAGTGTGGCGGAGGAGGGGATCTGGGTGTTGCGGATGCTGGCATTCAAAGAGTTCCATCATTACAGAGTGAGCATCACAACCAGAAATGAGCACCACTATGATCTTCATATTGTATTAAGCGACAATCCGAAATTCAAACCTAACCACGACCTTTTCTACTGGCTGGCCTCGCTGGCAGGCCATCCTTACGGTTTTACGGTTGCAACCCTTCTCGGGAGCAATAAACCGGGCTACGGAGCCCTGAGCACCCAGTACATAGGGGGATTGACCGCCTGGGATAACATCAGGGCGCTGTCGGAGATCCATCAGTCGGCCGGACAGATCAACGATAATGCCTGGAGAAAACTGTTCATCAAAGCCTTCACGGCGTTTTTCAGAGCATGGGAATATAGCGGGTACCAGATCGTTCCCGGCACCATCTCTCCCTCCAATGTGATGATCCCTGAAATGGATTACCGTGAAACCGCGGTCATCCTTTCCCTCACCGGATGGTCTGCATACAAAAGCCCGCTCTCCCTAGTAGAACCCATGATCAGGGATTTCTACCAGAAAACCACTGCCTTCTATCCATGGAGCCGAAGACAACTGGATATCCGGTGGATCTTCCATGCCTCTATTGAAGCCCTTGGAAAAGAAAAAGCCCGGGAGTTTCTGGACCAACTGGCAGGGGAGCTTGTCGGGCGCGATATCCATTGCATGGATGGTTCAGGGTTTCGACAGCACCTGGAAGAGTACCTAAACACGGAATTCACATCCTACTACCTGCCACTCTCATTGTCCTGCGCCGTGGATGCCTATCATGAGTGGGCCCGGAGGAATCCGCTGACTACCCCAATGGCCAGGGAACATACCATCAGGGAGTTAATGGAGATCTACCGGCTGTTTCCCTATCCCGACGTGGTCAGGTTTTCACTCTACAGGCAAACCTACTTTGCTGAAAAATCTCAGGAGGTCACAAAGGCATTTGATCACCTGATCCGGCGTATGCGGAATAACCCCGACCTGCTTCCGGTACAGTTGACCGAGTTATCGGAACTCCAATCAGTTATCACAGATCCTGAAGAGAAGAACCTTTTCAGCCGGATGGTGTTTCCCAGGTTGAAGCCTAAACAACGGGTCGATTTTCTGAAACGGAATGAGGAAAAGAGCAGCCAGGTGATGATACAATTCAACTTAAAGGATAAAACAGGCCACAGCTATTTGTTTCATGAACCAGTTGAACCCAAGGAGGTCGGACAGCTTTATCAGCTCTTTTTCAGAGAACATTACCCAAGGGAACCGGTGGAAAATGACCGGTTCGCGGTGATAACCGAACCTGACGGTCAGGTAGTTGGAGGAGCCACATGGCGTTTTTTAGACGAAAAAAATGCGCTGTTAGACGGAATTGTTGTAACTTCAGCACTTCAGGGACGGGGATTGGGATCGGCCATTGTTGAGACCTTTTTTACCTATATGGCCGCCCAGGGAATCGAACTCATCAAAGCCCATTTTCTTTTCGGCAATTACTCCCTGAAACACCACTTCGATGTGGACCCTCAATGGGGAGCACTTGTGAAGAAATTACGAATGACGAATGACGAAATACATTAATTAAAATTCAACTATATGACTGGAGAAAAAATCACGATTAAAGATGGAAAACTGAATGTGCCTGACCATCCGGTAATCCCCTTCATTGAAGGAGACGGAACTGGTCCGGATATCTGGAATGCCAGCGTGCGGGTCTTTGACGCGGCCGTGGAAAAGGCCTATGGCGGAAAACGCAAGATCATCTGGAGAGAAGTGCTGGCCGGACAGAAAGCATTTGACAAGACCGGCGAGTGGCTTCCACAGGAGACGCTCGACACCATCAATGAATACCTGGTGGCCATCAAGGGACCGCTGACAACCCCCGTCGGCGGAGGGATCCGCTCCCTTAACGTAGCCTTGCGCCAGATCCTGGATCTTTATACCTGTTTGCGCCCTGTCCGCTATTTTCTAGGAGTTCCATCCCCGGTGAAGCGGCCGGAACTGACCGACATGGTCATCTTCCGGGAGAATTCAGAAGACATCTATGCCGGGATTGAATGGATGGCCGGTACACCTGAGGTGAAAAAGGTGATCCAATTCCTCATGAACGAGATGGGCGTGAAGAAGATCCGCTTCCCGGAAAGTTCCTCCATCGGGATCAAGCCGGTATCGAAAGAGGGAACCGAACGGCTTGTGAGGGCCGCCATCGAATATGCGCTGAAGCAGGACAAACCCTCCGTGACACTGGTCCATAAAGGAAACATCATGAAATTCACGGAAGGACAGTTCAAGCAATGGGGCTACGACCTCGCAGAACGTGAATTCGGCGGCAAGGTCTTTACCTGGCAGCAATACGACAAAATAAAGGCGGATAAAAGCGAGGAAGTTGCCAACAAAGCCCAGGATGAGGCCATCGCAGCCGGAAAACTCATCATCAAGGATGTGATCGCCGATGCCTTCCTGCAGCAGATCCTCACCCGTCCGGCCGAGTACTCGGTGATCGCCACCCTGAACCTCAACGGCGACTACATCTCCGATGCCCTGGCAGCCATTGTCGGAGGCATCGGGATCGCTCCGGGCGCCAACATCAACTACGTTACGGGACATGCGGTCTTTGAAGCCACGCATGGGACAGCTCCCAAGTATGCCGGAAAAGACCAGGTCAATCCGGGATCGGTCATCCTCAGCGGAGTGATGATGCTCGAATACATGGGCTGGCACGAGGCCGCCGGCCTGATCGTGAAAGGTCTCGAAGGGGCGATCCATAAGAAACGGGTTACCTATGATTTTCACCGCCTGATGGAGGGCGCAACCAAGTTGAAGTGCTCTGAATTTGGTGACGAGATCATCGAAAATATGTAAGGCCACATTGCTCCAAAGGCCAGCCATTAAAATTTCATTTAAACGGTCATTGGTATATTGGTCATATCAATGTATTTCCATACCTTTACATTCACAGGGATATCTTTTCGTTTGCCTGATGAATGGTAATTAATCCTTAATGACTGTTTCAGATGAAAACAATTCTTCGCTTTCTAATCCTGGTGCTTTTATTTTCAGGATCCATCCATGGTTGCACAAAAGATAGCGGACGGTACTCCGCGGAAGAATCCTTTGAAGGAGGGAAATTGTATCACTCTCCGTCCGGTTCGTTTTTGATCGCTGAATTGCATGGGACCTTTCATCAGATGGGGCGCCAGTATGGCTTGCTGTTGAAACAGCAGCTCGGAGAATTTTACCGGGAGGCGGTGACGGATTTCCTGATCGGAGAGCAGGGGGCTTCATTTGAAGAGTTAGCTAATCTGGGTAACTTTTATTATGACAACTTTCCACAACTCTTCAAGGATTACTAAGATGGGATGGCTGAAACCAACGGGTTGAGCTCCGATCAAACCCGGATCATGTCGGCGCTCTTCCTGCTGATTTATGAAACCGGTTGCAGTAGTCTCTCGGCTTGGGGAGATTATACTACGGATCATCACACAGTCACAGGACGGAACCTTGACCTGGGTGCTGCACATCTGCGGTTGTTTAGCAAGTACTTTCACATCGTGGTATGGAACCCCACCGGTTTCCCTGCATCGGTGGCGAACATCGATTTCATCGGATCCCTATTCTATCAGACTGCCATCAATGACAAAGGTTTATTCCTTGAATTGCAGAACGGGCAGATGACCGATACCTCAAGTTATCCCGGGCGGGAGAATGTCAATCACCTGTTACTTGAAAGTATGTTCCTGAACACCACCCCGGAAGAGGTCAACCGTTGGTTCAACACCAACTATCCGGGTGTCGGACTGATCATGAACGCCTCTTTTCCCGGCCAGGCCACCATCTATGAATGGGCCACCTTCCGGGTGGTCGACCGGCAGGGAGAGGGACTGGTTGCCGCCAGCAATGATTTCGTCGACCCATCATGGCACCACTATCCGATCATCTTTTTTGACTCGACCAACGAAGGGATGAGTCTCACCTATACGCGCCGGACCCACCTGATGCAGCAGGGCGAGCTGAACAAAGGCCATATCACACCACAGAAGATGATGGAGATCTTTGATATGACCATTCCCGGGGGAGGGGCCACTTTCCCGGAAGAGGGTGTGATCAAGACCATCTATTCCGTCGTCGTACAGCCATCCACCTTGAAAATCTGGCTGAAAGTCAGAGGTTACTCCGGATGGGAAGAGATCGACCTGGAGAGGTATTTCACACACTGAAAGATATGAAAACGGTATCCATTGCCTTCACAGTGCTCTTGGTGATGCTCTCCTGGAGCTGCAAGAAAAAGGAAAATCCCCCTCCGTTGGATTATACCCAGCAACTGCAATATTCACTCGATACGACCTGGCAAAGTTTCACCAGTCAGCTCACTAACTGGCAGGGAGGACTGGGGGTCTACATTGTCAGCCCGAAGGGGACCTATTTTGTTTCGTCAAATCTCGAAGAGGGCGCTTCAGCCAGCTCCCGATTCAGGGCTGCCAGCATCACGAAATCCTTGACCGCTGCCGCCATCATGCTGTTAGACCAGCAAGGCAAACTAACTATCGATGATACGGTGACGGAAATGATCCCGGGCACTTCAATGCCCTATTTGCCCGATGACACATCCTACCGGATACCCTACAAGAACCGGATCACGATCCGTGAACTCCTCGAACACCGAGCCAACGTGTTCGACCAGGTCAATTCGGTCATTCCGGATACAGTCAGCGCATGGTATCCAGGCAGGTTCTACTATATGGCTATCCTGATGTACCTGGACCGATACCATCAATTCACCCTGGATGAGCTGGCCGCACTCATCTCACGGCACCAGCTCACCTATGGGGAACCGGGAATTGAACACCAATACAGCAACGGGGGGTACACCCTGCTGGCCAAGATCATTGAACGGGTGAGTGGAAAAAGCTACCATGAATTTGTCACCGATGAATTGCTGGTGAAAAACCAGCTCAATGAGAGCTCTCTGCCTTACCTGGGTACGGATACTGCTTTACCTGCCCCTTTCCTTCACGGATACCTCTTCCTGAACAATGCCTCCGTCGATCTCACCAATTTCGACATGTCGTTCGGGATCGGGGAGGGGAACCTGATCTCCAGTTTCCGGGATCTTGCCACTTTTTACCGGAACCTCTTCACAGGACAGGCCGGATTGGATGTCAGTCAGGTGAACAGGATGATCGAGTGCCCTCTTTCAAATGACTCTTATGGTCTGGGAATCGAATTCACCGAAGGACTTGGGTACGGACATACGGGGAGTCAGTTCGGGTATCTTACCATAGCGGAATATGATCTGGCGAATGATTGTATGATGATCTCCGAATCGACACTCTATCCACAGGATCATGCCATCGACCAGGCCGAGGGCAAAGCAGTTGTGGCGCTGCTGAAATCGATGAAGAAGACGCTGGGGTATTGATCCGGGGGCTATAAGCATCAGCCGGAATTTCCCTGTGTCTGTGAACGATCCCCTGCTACAGTTTCAGTGAGATCATATACTGTCCGGCCGGCAGCATCGGCCCGAAAGCCCTGGCATAGCCAAACGAAAGGGTGGATTTGATCAGGGAGAACAACACCAGCTCAAAGTCGAGCTGGGCGCCGGCGGAATAGTAATTCATGTTGGGCAGGCTGTTCTCGATGTTGGTGAACAATCCCATCCCGAATACCGAGAAACGGGCGTAGGTTGAATAGAATCCCAGCAAACCGAATTTCCGGAACCGGATGGGGGGAAGATCGATCTCCGTGGTCAGTTTGGCATAATTGAGGGCAGAGAAGCGGTCAATATCCACTCCGGGGAAACTCTGCATCTCTCTGTACTGCTGCGGGTTGCGGTAATCGATCCAGTTGTTTCCGAACCCACCGAAGTAAAAATAACTGTTGGTCTTCTCCTTATCGCCGAATGATTGTCCTAATGACGTGCGGAACCAAATGGATGAATTCCTCATCGGAAGGAGAAACCCGAAGTCAAAATTATTGATGAGTTGAGGGTAGAAGGTGTTCTTTGCCAGACTGGTCAGGGCATAGACATTCCAGTCGTACCCCTGTTCCGGTTCAACGGCCCCCAGCGACTTCAGAAGGTAGGAACGGTGGAAGTTCAGGGTGGCCACATAGAGGTTCTTGTAGGAAGATTCCACATTCTGATAGAAGGGGAGGGTTTCCAGGTCGCCATAGGCGGCGAGTTTGACATAAAATTCGGTTCTCGCCGGCCTCATCCGCATAAAGACATGGCTGTACTTTCCTGAGAACATATAACCGGCCCGGCTGAATTTGGTGGGGCCGAAAAGGTCGTAGAAGTCGGCATAATTGTACTGGACCTGAAAGTTCCATCCCCAATAGGTGTAGTCAACCGAGAGGTGAATGGTCTGTTCCAGCGGCAGACTGTGTGTGGGGGTGAAACTAACTTTGACGACCAGGCTGTTCAGCATCATCGGATCCATGAAGTTCAACCGGTAACCGACGCCTGTATAGACTTTATATCCCTGAAGAATGGGATAGGCCCCGGCCAGTTTCAGCTCTTTGATAGGGCGGTAACGGGCTTCGGTCACCTTGATGGTGTCGAGATCTATTTTGGATGGGGGAGGAAGCAGCCAGGATTCGACCACCGGATTTTTTTTGTACACCAGCTGCCCTAAAAACTGGATGGCATTCGCATCTTCCAGCGGTTCAATCTTCATCATCCCGGGGATCATCCCTTTTGAAGTGTATTCGAAGAGCAGAAGGGAGTCGGATGAGAGCGGAACCGGGCGGAAGAATCCACTGGTGGCGTTGGTCAGGATCTCCGCCTTGAGCGTTTCCAGATCAATCCTGAAAATGTTGGAAACACCGGTATAATAAGAGGTGCCAAAAAGATACCGGCCATCCGGTGAAAAGACAAAGTTGGCGGCGGGACTGTCCTCAAATTCGTAGATCTCCCGGTACTCCTGCTTCCCCTGCAGAAGGTTGGAGATGGTGAACATCACCACCTTTTGCCTTCCGCGCACGTCCGACAAGGTGCCGGAAAGGAAGCGGCCATCCGGAGAAATGGCAATATCGGTCAGTGCTTTCCCGAAGGGAAGGGAATAGACCTCTTCCCACTTTGTGAAGGGAGGGGCGAACCTGACCAGCATGGTGCGGCCGCTCATGGTCTGGATGCCCCAGAGGGAGTGGTCTTTCGGATTGACCACGAGATTCCCGGTACGGTCATACTTGATGAGGTCGGTGACACTGTCTGTAAGTAGGTCTATGGAACGAAGCCCCCGCCAGTCGGAGTTATGGGTGGAGATGAAGAGTCGCTTCGTGGAGTCGTCGTAGGCCATCCCGGTCACGTAATAAAGGGCCGGACTGGGAACGGAAGCGATTCGTTTCTCCTTCCCTGTGAGGAGGTCGATGGCGGAGATATGAGCCAGTTTGCCCGGGTAGTTCACGGCAACATACATGGTTCCTGAGGAGGCGTCCACAAACTGGGCTGAAACAGATCCCAGGGATTTCTGTCCGATGCGCCGGTATGTGCTGACGGGGTATGCCTCGATCGTCTTCAGGTTTTCCCGCTGGAAGCCGTGTTCCCAGGAGATCCAGTCATTCCAGGCATCCTGGATCCGTTTTTCGTACACATGACGGAACTGGCTGGCGTAAAACCGCCGGCTGGAATCGCTGCGTGCATAAAAGTCGCGGAGTTTATCCACTCCGTAAGTATAGGCCAGGTAGCTGACAAACCGGGTCCCGTAGAGGTAGGAATTCACCCCCACCTGGAAATCAATGGCAGTGCCTTCGGTTTCGAGGCCGATCACATTGTAAAAATAGGCGCTGTCACGCACCATGGTCCTGAATACCATTTCATCGTATCCGCCCAACACCCGGCCAACCCCTCCCGACATCCAGGTCTCCATGAAAACGGCAATCCCTTCGTGGTACCAACGGGGGGAGTACCATCGGGGGGTGGTGAAATAACTGTAGAGCATCGACTCGGGATCCCGGTTGTCGATATAGACTTTCCCACCGAAGATCCCCCGGAGGATCCTGTCCGTGCGCGAAGCCTTATCGCACATCACCTGATGGGTCAGTTCATGGCTCATCAGCCATTGCATCCGTTCGTTCGAAGGAACCACGGAAAAGGTATAGTCGAAGGGAGCCACTCCGATGTTCAGATAATTACGTGGGATGACGCTCGTACCCCCGTTCCCTATATCAGTGAAGTCATTGAAAAGGATCCCCGTCTCCTGGGAAGGCTGATAATCCCAGAAATTTTTATGGAAGTACAGGGCATTTTCAAACGACCGCACCGTATGGGGGACCAGGTAAGAGGTAGCTTGATCGAGGTAAACCAGCCTGACACGGTCGGTCTCGAACTGGGTCACAATGGTTTTATGCTGGCTGTAGATGGAGGAGGCTCCGAGGAGAAGGTACAAGATTACCGGCCATTTGCGGCAGCCTCTTATCATACCGGAAGGGTGTGTCGGTATCCGTAACCGGGCGGATACCGGGTTGTTATTTTGTCAGTTCAGCAAGGCATCACGGTTCAATCGGGATGATTCCAAGATCTGCATTTCCAAGATTCGCAATATTATTGATGGCCGTGTTCCCGAAATTAAATCCCTGCAGTGCGCTATTGGCACCTACCAGGTTTGACAGTTGAGGATTCCCGCAAAGCCCCATCTGGAGGGGGGCATCACTTCCCACGAGGGCAGCGTTGATGGCGGTGGCGCCTGCCAGCTCCGTAGCCGGGATGATCACGTTCAGCTGGTCGGCGGACAAAATGACATTCAGCGCCTGTGAACTGAGGGCCTGGCCTAATACCGCTGCATTCATGACAATGCCCAGGCTCTGGTTGTTGACGACACCTACCACGCCCAGGTTGGCATCCTGTCCCTGCAGGATATTGTTCAGCCCCTCCTGCCCCATGAAGACCCCTAACTGGGCTTCGGAACAGAGGATGAAACTGAGGGTGGGCTTGTCATAGATGACGATGCCTGTCAGTTCCGGCTTTGCATTCGCCTGGGAACCCATACCGGCGGCCTGGACCAGGCTGGAGGCAATAAAACTGGAATTCAGGTTGCCGCTGGCCTCAACCACATCCACAAAGGAAAGGGGCATGCTGGCAATGGAAGAGAGTTCGGGCCGGTCACCGACACCGGCGGATTGCAGCCCTTCCACCCCCATGAATTGATTTCCCTGAAGGGCATAGGAGAGCATGCTGCCGAGGCCCGATTTATTATTCGTCATGGCCATCAGTTGAACCGATTTGATGAGAAGCTGGTCGCGGGTGGCCTTCAAATTCCGGAGGGCTTCCTGGTTCTTCTTTAAAAGGTCGTCACGGATCAGGAAGTGATCCAGTTCTGCCATGGATAGCATCAGCATGGAGTCTTTCTGGTTCAGCCGGTCGACATAGATAGCAAAATCCCGGAGGTTTTTCTCCACATCGAGGGAAAGGGTCACGGTATCTCCCAGGAAGATATCGGCCAGGATGCGGGTGGTGTTAGCCAGGGTCTGGGTGTTGTTTTTCATGAAAGTGTTGTAATCACTTAGCATGCGGATGGCCTCTTTGTTCGCAGGGTTCTTGTCGAACCCCTGGTAGTTGAAGCTGACCAGGCAGGAGTCAATGGTGGCGGAAAGGTTTTCCGTAAACACCGTGAAGTAAATCAATCCGGAGATCATCTGCCGGAGCTGGGCCGTATCCTCCGTGAACTCGCTCCTGAACAGGATGTCATTTTCACTCATCTGGTCCTGACGGTACTTTTCTGCTTTCCCGATGGTGCCCTTGGTCAGTCCCTGGTAGACTCCCGGAAAGAAGAAGGAGACCACGATGATGACCACAGCGATCCCTACGATCACCCCGATGATAATGTTGGTTTTCTTTTTCATGGTATGTAATTCTAATGATTTATTCCTTGTTAACGGTAACGGTATTCTGGTAGATTGTCATGCCGTTGCTGAGCAGCCGGATACGGATCTGGTTGGGGAGGTTGTTCCGGTTCCGCAACCATACGATATATTCGTTGTCGCCCACAGAGACCATCTTCACCCAACCGGCAGAGGCAGTAAAGGAGGAATTGGCATCAGAGTTGGCACTCGTGACGTTCAACGGCTGAAAGTCGCTGGGGTTGAAATCGATCATGCATTCTACGGTGGACTGGCAGTTCAGGCTGACCCGGGCTTCGACCATCGACCCTGAATACCTGACATCGAAGGTGGCCCGGAGACCAGGTGCTTCGTACAACAGGTTGTCGGCCAATTTCATCTGGTCGGTGTTGCGTGTGCCAAACAGTGTCCCTTTCATCTGCTCTTCATGTGAAGAGCCGGTTCTGATATCCGGGGCCAGGAATAGGAATACGAAGAAACCAAGCAGAAGACCCGCAATGAAGACAAAAGAGAATTTCACGGTCTGGCGTTGCCAGAAAGGGGGATGAAAGATCGCTTCAGGAATTGACGACCGGTCGGATTTAGCCTGGATCTCGTGAAGAACCTCCCGGGTAAGCTGCAGGTCGGGGAGGTTGTTGCGGCTTTTCTCAAAATCCTTACCGAGCTTTTGCCAATTGGCGTAATAGGTTGCCGCCTCCGGATCTGTAGTCAGTCTCTCCTGCAACCGGTGATGTTCTTCCGGTGTCAGCTTCCCCTCAAGATCCTCATGGATCAGTTCGATGAGTTTTTTATCCATCTTATTGAAAATAATTCGTGGCAAGTAGTTTGTCACGGAAGGTCAGCCGGGCGTAATAGAGTCTGTTCTTTACCTTCTTCGTGCTGATGCCGAGGGTTTCCGCTATCTCTTCGTAGGAAAGTCCGAACCAGTATTTCAGTAATATGAGGGAGCGATAATCCTCCCTGAGGTTGCGCAGTGTTTCCCTGATCTTCTTCTCTGCCGCTGATTCATGGATGCTATCCGTTTCGACTGCCGGAATCGAAAGTGCGCTTTCCAGGGGTTGAAACCGTTTTCTGCGCTTCAGGTAGTTGATCGTCTCGTTGAGCGAAATACGATAGATCCAGCTGAAAAAGCGGTGCTTTAAGTTGAACGATGAGAGGTTCAGGTAAGCTTTCAGGAAAATCTCCTGGGTCAGGTCCCGGGCAGCTTCGTGATCATCTGTCATCTGAAGGATCATGCCGTAAATCTTTTTTTCGTATCTCTCCACCAGGATCCCGAAGGAGGGTTGATTCCCCTGAAGGGTTTCAAGGACCAGTGTATGATCATCCTGATTTATCATAAATACACGCGATGACAGGAAAAGTTTGAAAAGTTACGAAGATTTTTTCAGGTTGTGATGCCGGGATGTAAAATTTCCTAATTCCCGGAAGCCAGCAAAGAGAGTTTCCACAGATCTTTCCTGTTCATCCGGAGCACGGGAGTGATCGCCAGATAGCCCGAACGCCCGATGGTACGCTTCAGCGCCTTCAGCTCCGTCAGCTTCCCGGGGATCTCAGGATCAGGAGGAACCAGAAAATCACTTTCGCGAAGAAGCATCACACTTTTGGCTTTAATGGAGAGTTCGGTATAGAGGCTGATAAAGCAGTAAATATCAAACACAACTTCGGCGGGGAAATGGTTGCGGATAGACAACAGGTAATTCCCCACCCGGGTTTGCGAAAACTTTCCCAGCCGGATCATGCGCAACAGTTCGACTTCGGTGTCGAACTCCATTTCAAGCCAGTTCCTGATGGCTTGTTCACTGTATTGGAAACTCACAATCAGCGCCACCGGGATCACAACCAGGATGAATACGGTGGCCACCACGGGATAGATGGTCAGGGCATTGAAGGCGCCGTGGATCAGGATGGCAGCAGCGGCGCCCAGCAGGACAGCGGGGATGAAATGCGTTTGCCGGTTGAGGCTGCTGACCACCAGGATGGCAAAGATCGCCGTGGTTCCGCCATGCATCACCGCGGTACCGAATCCCCGGGTGATCCACACCATCATGTTGGAGGTCTCAGATGCGAAATGGATCAGGTAGAAGATGTTTTCGGCCAGGGAAAAGGCTGCCCCGATACTGAATCCATAAATGGCTCCATCGATCATGAAGCCGATCCTGTTCCGTTTGATCAGAAACAGGATCAACCCGATTTTCAGCAACTCCTCCACTACAGGGGAGACATAAGAGGATAAAAAATGAAAGTTCAGGTGGAAATAGTTGACCAGAAAGGTGTTGGCATAAAAACTCATGGCGGCGCTGAGAATTCCCCAGCCAAGGGAGGCAATCATGAGCCACTTGTTGACCAGACGCAGGCTGTCGAGAAACAGGAAAAGAGCAAGTAGAAGAAAAACCGGACTAAGGGAGATGATAACCTTTAGGACCATAAATTCTAATCATCAAAAACTCCGATATAGCGTGCAATAACCAACCGCTGGATCTCGGATGTTCCCTCCCCGATCTGGAGCAGGCGCTGGTCACGGTAAAAGCGTTCGATGGGATAGTCCTTCATCAGACCGTAACCTCCGTGGATCTGAACCCCTTCATCGGCTACCTCGCGGGCGATTTCCGAGCAATAGAGCTTGGCCATGGCCGCCTCTTTGGCGAAGGGCTGGCCGGTGGATTTCAGCCAGGCACCTTTGTAAAGGAGGTTCCGGGCCAGTTCGATCTTGGTGGCCATGTCGGCCAGCTTGAAGGCATTGATCTGGAATCGTCCGATCGGCTGGCCGAACTGTTTCCTCTCTTTCGCATACTGCAGCGACATCTCAAAGGCTCCCTGGGCACACCCGAGTCCCATGGCCCCAATGGCCAGCCGGCCGCTGTCGAGTGTGTTGAGCATGATATGGGATCCTTCTCCCCGTTTACCGAGCATGTTTGACAAGGGAACGCGGCAATCGTCAAAATAGAGCTCTGAGGTATCCGATGCCCGCCACATCATCTTGCCGTGCATTGGTACCCGCTTGAAGCCGGGAGTATCGGCATCCACCAGGATGGTGGTAAACTCTTTTTTCCCGTTCACCTCTCCGGAAACCACCTGAACCGTTGCTCCCCTGTTGATGGAAGAGGCCCCGTTGGTGATGAAAATCTTCGATCCGTTGATCACCCAATTGTCATCCTCAATCCGTGCAGTGGTCTTTGTGCCCCGGGAATCACTGCCGGCATCCGGTTCCGTCAGTCCGAAAGCCCACAACGCTTCACCGGTGATGAGTATCGGGATGTATTTCTTCTTCTGTTCGGGGGATCCGAAGTTCATGATAGGCCCCAACCCAAGTGAGATATGAGCGGCAAGTGTGGCAGCCTGCGAAGCATCCACCCGTGCTAATTCCTCCACGGCAATGACGTAGGCTAGCATGTCCATCTGCGATCCGCCATACTCCGTTGGTGCAAGCAGCCCGAAAAGCCCCAGATCCCCCATCCGTTTGGTCAGGGTAACCGAAAATTCCCCCTTTTCATCAAGCTCCTGTGCAACCGGACGGATCTCCCGTTCAGCAAAATCCCGGACCGTCTTCCGGATCATTTCATGTTCTTCTGTAATATACATTTGTAAAGATTTTCGATTTTCAATTGTCGATGTTCGATATTGGATTTTCGATATTGGATGTAAGATGTTTCAAAGCTAATATTAAATCTGCAAAACTCAAATTTTAATCCTTAATTTCCCCATTTCCCATTTCCTATCTCCCATCTCCCATCCCGCATCTCCCATCCCGCATCTCCTATCACCGATAGATCTCCTCCGCCATCCTCACCGCTTCCCTTAACGCCTCCAGGTCCAACCCGTGAGGGATCTTTTTTTGTTCCAGAAAATGGATAAACTCCAGGGTGTTCAGGTTTCCCATCATCTCCTGTCCCGACATAGGGCATCCTCCGTATCCGTTGATCACCGTGTCAAACCGCCGGCAACCCGCATGGTAAGCCGCATCCACTTTCGCCGTCCAGTCTCCCCTCCCGTGATGCAGGTGAAGGCCGAACTCCATCCCGGGATATTCTCCGGTGATTGCCTTGAAGACCCGGTCGACCGTTCCGGCATCGATCTCGACGGAAACATTGGACAGGGGGACGATGCGGGCGCCAATGTTGTTCAGTTTCCCGATCCATTCCAGCAGAAGGTCGGGGCTCCAAGGATCTCCGTAAGGGTTTCCGTAGGCATAGGAGATATAGATAACCGCTTTTTTCCCATGCTGTTCACAAAGGTTGATTACGGCTGCCGTGGTGGCAAACGCCTCCTCCACTGTCGACCTGACGTTTTTCTCCAAAAAGGAGGGGGTGAAGGCGAAGGGGTAGGAGAGCGTGGTCACCTCGTCCAAAGGGGCTACCCGTTCAGCTCCACGCCGGCTTAGGACCAGCATCATCCGCTCGGAGGCGGAGCCGAAAAAATCAAGAAGGCTGAGCAGCTCCAACGAGTCGGCCATCTGCGGCACCACCCGGGGATTGACGATGCTCCCGGTCTCGACGGCATGAAAGCCTACCTTCAACAGGTGGTCGACAAAGCGCACTTTGGAGGAGGTGGGGATGAAACGTTCCACCCCCTGCATCCCTTCCCTTGGTGATTCAATGATCCTGATCATGCCCTTCCCGAAAGAGATTTCGGGATGCGGCCGTTCCGGATGGCTTCCGATCTCAGGCGACGGCCAACGATGCGCTCCACCATGGCCCCGACCTCCAGCACCCTGTCCACATCAAGTTGGGTGTCGATCCCCATCTCATCCATCATCACCACCATATCCTCCGTGGAGACCAGGCCCACGAGGTTGGGGTCTTTGTAATAATATTTCCCGGTGCCGGCAACAGGGACTCCGTCGACAAAGTTAGCCGGCTGCCCGCCAATGCCACCCATGGTGGATTCATAATTGACCATGCCGGCCTGCAATGCTGCCAGTACGTTGGCCATTCCCCAGCCCCGTGTGGTGTGAAGGTGAACGATCTGTTTCTCCACACGCACACCGGCGTCAAGCAACATCGAGAAGTACTGGTAAATCCGGTCGGGCGAGGCCGATCCGTCGTGGTCGGCATGTTCCACATCGTTGGCCCCGATGTCAAACCACCGCTTGGTAAAGGCAATAGCATCTTTCATCTCGGTGGGACCTTCCACAGGGCTGCCCCAGATGGTGCTCACCGTGCCGTTGACCTTCAGACCGGCCTCCCGGGCCATGGGGATGTATTTTCCAGCCATCTTCCAGTAGTCGGCCAGGCTCAGGCCCGAGTTGGTACGGTGATGCCCCTCCCCGGTGGAGACCATCAGCAGGATCCGGTCAGGGCCCCATCCCTCCTTCCTTGCTTCAATCGCCCGCTCAATGGCCCGTTCACGGATGGTGATGACCGTCAGGGAGACCTGATCGATCAGGTGAGCGATCTTCTTACTGTTGCGGACTCCCTTCAGCACCTCTTCCGCATCTTTGAACTGTGGCATCCCTTTGGGGTTGCCCAGGTTGGTGACTTCAATATGCCTGAAACCGGCTAAGATCAACTCTTCCGCCAGCCAGATCTTGGCTTCGGTGGGAATGAATTTCTCTTCATGCTGAAACCCGTCCCTCACCGTAATATCGCCTATGGTTACTTTTTTGGGAAAATTCATATACTGTTTTTTGTTTTGGTTAATGCTAATTGTTCTGATATTTGATATTGGCAGTAGGATATTGGATGAAGGTCATAGGGAGTAGGTTTCGGGTTTCGGGTTTCGGGTTTCGGGTTTCGGGTTTCGGGTTTCGGGTTTCGGGTTTTGGGTTTCGGGTTTTGGGTTTTGGATTTCCGCATTTCTTGTCCGCCTGTCCGCTTGTCCGCCTGTCCGCTTGTCCGCCTGTCCGCTTGTCCGCTTGTCCGCTTGTTTTCGTCCCTCACACCTCCATCTCCGGCACCTCCCCCTCAATGAGCAGGGTGCCTTCGGTAGCCGTTTTGATATCTTCCACACTGATGCCTGGAGCCCGTTCGATCAGCTTGAATCCTTCGGGAGTGACATCGATCACCGCCAGGTTCGTGACAATGCGTTTCACGCAGCGGACGCCGGTCAGGGGCAGGGTACACTGTTTCAGAAGTTTTGAGTTACCCTCCTTGTCCGTATGCTGCATGGCGACGATGATGTTCCGGGCAGCGGCTACCAGGTCCATCGCTCCCCCCATTCCCTTGATCAGTTTCCCAGGTACTTTCCAACTGGCAATGTCACCGCTTTCGGATACTTCAAAAGCTCCGAGTACGGTGAGATCGATATGGCCGCCCCGGATCATGGCAAAGCTGGCTGCCGAATCAAAATAGGCTGCCCCGGGAATGGCGGTCACGGTCTGTTTCCCGGCGTTGATCAGGTCGGCATCCGCCTCCTCGGCCGTGGGGAAGGGCCCGATGCCGAGGAGACCGTTCTCTGACTGAAGGGTCACCTCCATCCCGTCCGGGATATAGTTGGCTACAAGTGTTGGGATCCCAATGCCCAGGTTGACATAATATCCGTCGTGCAGTTCCTGGGCGATCCGTTTTGCAATTCCGTTTTTATCTAAAGACATGATTTTTTCCTTTTCTGATGATTAACTCCGTGTGGTTAAAAACTCGATCCTTTTTTCATAATCTTTCCCCTGGAAGATTCTCTGGACGAAGACCCCTGGTGTATGGATCTGGTTCGGATCCAGTGTGCCGAAGGGAACCAGCTCTTCCACCTCGGCAATGGTGATCTTTCCTGCCGTAGCCATCGGATGGTTGAAATTGTTCGCTGTTTTGTTGTAGATGAGGTTCCCCTTGGTGTCGCCGTATTTTGCTTTCACGATCGAGAAATCGGCTGTCAATCCCAGCTCCATGATGTACATCTTCCCGTTGAATTCACGAACCTCTTTCCCTTCCTGGACTTCCGTGCCGTAACCGGCCGGTACGAAAAAAGCCGGGATCCCGGCGCCACCAGCCCGGATCCGTTCGGCCAGCGTTCCCTGGGGCATCAGGATCACCTCGAGCTCTCCGCTCAGGAGTTGTCGCTCAAACTCTTTGTTTTCCCCAACATAGGAGGCGATCATGGTTTTCATCTGGTGCTTGCGGAGCAGCACCCCCAGTCCGAAATTATCAACCCCGGCATTGTTGGAGATGCAGGTGAGCCGGTCAACAGTTGATTCGGCTAAGGCTTTCAGACAGTTCTCGGGGATCCCGCACAATCCGAATCCCCCGAACATCACGGTCATCCCGCTTTCAATGCCCCGGATGGCTTCGTAGGCGTCATCGACTACTTTGTTCATATTCTCTTGTATTTGTTAGTTACATTAACCAATTAGAACACGGATTAAACGGATGCCTTCGGCAACACAGATTTACACGGATTTTATGGTTTGTGATTATCTGTGATTATCTGTGTTTTCTGTGTCATCTGTGTTCAATAAGATTTCGCTTTTCACTTCTCACTTCTCGCTATTTTCTTCTTCAAACACCACCAGCGGTGAATGGACCTCCACCAGCTGGTTCAGTTCCACGTTCACTTCGCTCACCCTGGCATCCCGGAAGGCTACGATGTTGTTCTCCATTTTCATGGCCTCCAGGATCAGCAGGGTCATGCCTTTTTTCACCTCATCGCCAGGCTTCACATTGATCTTGATCACCTTCCCCGGCATTGGGGCGGTCACATGCAACAGGTCTGTCCCCAGTGATTCGGCCGATGCGGCAATCAGGTCGTTGGGTAAAAAGTCGAGCCGTTTCATCAGGAAAATGTCGCCTCCCATGCTGATGTACTCCCGGTGATCTCGGTCCTCGGAATAGAGCATATGGTATGGTTCTCCATCAACGGTAAACTGGAGGAAAGGGGGCTGGATCTCACGCACGTTGGCCTGGTAGGATTTTCCGTTGATCTCCAGATCCAGCTTCTTTTCCGAGTAGTAGGGGATGAAAACAGGGCATTCCTCTCCTTCGCAGGAGACGGTCAGCTGGATCCGGTGTCTCCAGAAACCGACGCTTCTCCAAATCGCTCCCTCCTGATCGGGGATCATCCCGGTGGCGAGAGGATGTCTGAGGCTTAGCAGCAGGTATCCGGTGACCAGGATATGACGGGGGATCTCCTCCCGCTCCGCTTTGATGGCCGCCACGATCTCATCGGTGTGTTCATCGCAGAACTTGGTGGAAATGGTATTGGCCAGGAATGGTTTTCCGATGATCAGCTTTTTCAGGTAGCTGATGTTGGTCAGGATGCCGTGGATGCCATAGAAGGAGAGGGCTTCGTTCATTCGCCTGGCCGCCTGTTCCCTTGTTTCACCCCAGATCACAAGCTTGCTGATCATCGGATCGAATGTGCTTTTTATCTCTGTGCCGGGAGTCACGCCGGTGTCAATACGGATGTGGTCCCCCTGGGGTTCGGAGTAAAGTGTCATAAAGCCGGGAGAGGGAAGGAAGTTGTTCTCGGGGTCTTCGGCATAGATCCTGCATTCGATGGCATGGCCCTGCTGACGGATATCCTCCTGTTTCAGTCTCAGGGGCTCTCCCCTGGCGATGCGGATCTGTTCCTCCACAATATCGATTCCTGTCACAAGCTCTGTGACAGGATGTTCTACCTGGATCCGGGTATTCATCTCCAGGAAATAAAAGTTGAGCTGTTTGTCAACAAGGAATTCAATGGTCCCGGCACTGGAGTAACCGATCTCTTTTCCGATCTGAACAGCGGCCTCTCCCATCCTGGCCCGCACCTCCGGCGTGAGGGTCGGGGAGGGGGATTCCTCGATGATCTTCTGGTACCTTCGCTGGATGGAGCATTCCCGCTCGAAAAGGTGGATCACATGGCCGTGAAGGTCGCCCAGGATCTGGATCTCGATGTGGCGGGGCTCATCAAGGTATTTTTCGATGTAAACGGTTGGGTCACCGAAATAGGCCTGTATCTGACGGGAGGTTGCTTCCAGGGCTTCCGGCAGGGCACCCTCCTCCCTCACGATGGTCATCCCTTTTCCACCGCCGCCAGCCGCTGCCTTGAGCAATACGGGGAATCCAATGCTTCCGGCTGTTTTAAGCAGGGTTTCAGGATCGCCTGTGACCCCTTCAGTGATCGGCACACCGCTCTTTTTTGCCCAGGCACGTGCTTCGATCTTGTTTCCCATGACCTGCATGGAGCGGGCATCCGGTCCGATGAAGATCATCCCGGCATCTTCACAGGCCTTGACAAAGGCGGCATTTTCAGCCAGGAATCCGTAACCGGGATGGATGGCATGACAGGAGCGCTCTTTTGCCACCTGGATGATCTTCGGGATATTCAGATAGGTGTCGCTGAGTTCCGCTTCCCCGATGCAAACCGCTTCATCGGCCATGGCCACATGCAGGGAGTCGGCGTCGATGGCCGAATAGATCCCCACGGTCCGGATTCCCATCTTTTTGGCTGTGCGCATGATGCGCACGGCAATCTCCCCCCTGTTGGCAATGAGGATTTTGGTTATTTTTTTACCCATGACGGTGTTCGTTTTTCAAGAAATGCATTCATTCCCTCCTGTCCCTCATCCGATGCCCGGATATCGGCGATCATCCGGGCGGTGAAATCATAAGCCTCCATGAGGGTGAGGTTGTTGGTCACCTCGTGGATCAGCCGTTTCCCGTGTGTCATCGCGGCAGGTCCGCTGGTTCGCAAGTGGCTGATGGTCTCTTCGGCCGCATTATCCAGCGTTCCCGGAGGCACCGATTTGTTGACCAGGTGAAAGGCTTCCGCCTCTTTCCCGCTGATCCGTCTCCCGGTCAGCATCAGCTCCCGGGTGCCGTATTCACCCACACGCTTCACCACATAGGGTGAGATGCAGGCAGGCACGATGCCGATCTTTACCTCACTGAGCGAGAAAGTGGCATCATCCGTGCAGTAAGCCAGGTCGCAGGCGGAGAGCAGCCCGTTAGCCCCCCCCAGTGAAACGCCGTGAATCAGCGCCAAGGTGGGTTTGGGGCAGGTATAGATGGCATAGAAACATTTCGACAACAACAAGCTCTCCTCGTAATTGATATCGTAACTGTTTTTGGCCACATCTTTCATCCAGTTGAGATCCACCCCGGCACAAAAGGATTTCCCTCTTCCCCTAAGGATCACGCAGACAGCTTCGACGCTTTTCACATCCTCAAAGCATTCGGCCAGCTCCTTAAGCATGGTCTTGTTGAAGGCATTGTGCACCTCTGGCCGGTTCAGCCAGATGGTGAAGATGCCGTTTTCGTTAGTGGTTTCTATCGTTGTGAACATCTTTCGGGCCTTTATCGAAACGAGGCATGCCTCGTCTTTACGTTATGGTTTCAGATTGTTTGCTATTCGCTGTTCGTCTTTCATCTCACATCTCACGTCCTTCTTCTTTCGCTTGTCCGCCTGTCCGCTTGTCCGCTTGTCTACATTCTGAACACCCCGTATTTTGTCTCCTTGTAGCTCTTGTTCTGGGAAATGGCGATGGACAACCCGATGATCTTCCGCGTATCCACCGGATCGATGATGCCGTCGTCCCATAACCTGGCCGTGCTGTAGTAGGCCGATCCCTCCTCTTCGTATTTCTTGAGGATGGTCTGGAGCATCTTCTCCCTCTCTTCAGGCGAGAGGGTCAACCCTTTTGCCTTTAGCTGGTCTTCTTTCACCGTGATCAAAACGTTTGCGGCTTGTTCACCGCCCATCACGGAGATCTTGGCGTTGGGATACATGAAGAGAAAACGGGGTTCATAGGCACGGCCAGCCATGGCATAGTTACCGGCGCCGAACGACCCGCCAAAGATCACCGTGAATTTGGGGACGTTTGCATTGGCCACCGCGTGGACGAATTTGGCTCCGTCGCGGGCAATGCCACCATGTTCATATTGTTTTCCCACGATGAAGCCGGTGATGTTCTGAAGAAAGAGCAGCGGTATATTTCGGGCGGTGCAGAGTTCGATGAAATGGGTGGCTTTCAGTGAGGTTTCCGAAAAGAGTACCCCGTTGTTGGCCAGAATGCCGACTTCGTACCCCATGATCCGGGCAAACCCGGTGACCAGGGTGGGGGCATACTTCTCCTTGAATTCGTGAAAGAGGCTACCGTCAACGATCCGGGCGATGATTTCCCGTGAGTCGACGGGTTTCCGAAGGTCGATGGGCAGGATGCCATACAGCTCTTCAGGTGGGTAGAGAGGCTCTTCAACGGCAGTTTTCGGCAGCACCTGGAATTCATGCCGGTCGATGGATTCAAAGATGTTCCGGCAGATCTGGATGGCGTGGATATCGTTTTCGGCCAGGTGATCAGCAACACCCGAGATCATTGTATGGACCTCCCCTCCTCCCAGCTCTTCAGCCGTCACCTCCTCTCCTGTAGCGGCTTTCACGAGAGGTGGACCGCCTATGAAGATGGTTCCCTGGTTCTTCACAATGATCGTTTCATCGCTCATGGCGGGTACGTAGGCGCCGCCAGCCGTGCAGGAACCCATCACCACGGCGATCTGAGGGATCTTTTCGGCCGACAACCGGGCCTGGTTGAAGAAAAAACGTCCGAAATCGTATTTGTCCGGAAATACATTGGCCTGCTCCGGAAGAAAAACCCCTCCTGAGTCGACCAAATAGACACAGGGCAGCCTGTTTTCCATGGCGATCTCCTGCGCCCTGACATGCTTCTTGATCGTCTCCTTGACGTAGGTGCCCCCTTTAACGGTGGCATCGTTGGCCACAATCATCACCTCCTTCCCGTGAATCACGCCAATTCCCGTGATGATCCCTGCCGAAGGGAATTCGTTGTTGTAGAGGTCAATGGCTGCCATCGGGGAGAGCTCGATGAAGGGAGTGTTCTTGTCGATCAGCAGATCGATCCGTTCCCTTGCAAGCAGTTTCCCGCGCTCCTTATGACGTTTGACTGCCTGCTCTGAACCTCCCCGGCTTACCGAAGCCAACCGCTCCTTATAGGATTTCAGGATATGGAGGTACTCCTCTTTCTGCGTCTGAAACTCCGGGCTGGAGGTGTCTATCTTACTTTGAATCCGAAACATGTGGAGGGATTATTTTTGCTATTGTTAACTATTTCACAATTTTAGACGGCATGCTGAGGTAAAAATACAAATTTTTCACCAGTTCAGAACTTCTTCAAATGAAAGGATGTGGTTACATTTCCACGAGGTTGTTCCGCAGGGCATACTTCACCATCTCGACCGTGCTTTTGAAGTTGAACTTCTGCATAATGTTGTTCTTGTGGGTCTCCACTGTACGCGGACTGATGTTCAGCCGGGTGGCAATTTCGTGGTTGGTGAAGCCCTCCACATAAAGCCGGAGGATCTCTTTTTCACGAAGTGTCAGGGCAGGGAGCTTGGAACTATCAGAAGCGGCATGGTGACGGACGTTCTTTATGGTGGACTGCATGACAAGGCGGGAAACCGATGGGCTGAAATAGTCCTTTCCCCTGTGAACCGATTCGATTGCCTCAAGCAGGATCTCTTTGGTGGTATCCTGTTTGGAGAGCACCCCGCTGGCTCCGGCCTGGATGGCACTGAAGATGAAATCTTCAAAGGTATACATGGTCAGGATCAGCACGCGGGTGGGATATTCCTCCTTTTTGATCGCCTGGGTGATCTGGATCCCATTCAGCTTCGGCATGGAGATGTCGGTGATCAGGATATCGGGTTTGAAGTTTTTTACCAGCCGGAGAGCCTCCTCCGCGTCGTTTGTGCTGCCAAGCCAATCGACCTTTTCCACCCCTTCCAGCATGACCTGAATGCCGTTGGTAATGATCTGGTGGTCATCAACCAAGAGAACTTTTATCTTTTCCATCTTCAGATTTCTGTCACAGTGATCTTCGGGACTTTTATACGCAGGGTGGTTCCCGTCCCTTTAGTGGATTCTATCGTGAAGGTTCCTCCCATCAGCCTGGTCCGTTCACGGATATTGAACAACCCCGTTCCGGTCGCCACCTGCGTAGGGTCAAACCCACACCCATTATCTTCGATCATGAGGATGAAATGTTCCGCTCCTTCATTCAGGTTGATCTCGATCTTCTCGGCCTTCCCGTGTCTGATGGCGTTGGTGATCGCCTCCTGCGTGATCCGGAAGAGGTAGTTCCGCGTTTTCATGTTCATTCCCCCGAAGTTACCGAAGGAGGTAAAATCGACATCCAGCCCTGTGGCGGCTTGGATCTCTTTGCTACACAGCCTGAGCGATCCATCCAGCCCGAATTCACGGATACCCGCAGGAGCGAGATCATAGGAGACCCGGCGGACCTCCTCCAGGATTTTGGTAAAATCCTTCCGGAGCTCCTCAAGGTCTTCGGAATGCTGATCATGGCAAAGGCCGATATAATTTTCGAAGCGGATCTTCAGCGCCACGAGCAGCTGGCCCAGTCCGTCGTGCAACTCACGGGAGATCCTGTGCCGTTCGAGCTCCTGACCGTCATAAAGGGATGACATGCGGCTGTTCCGTTCCAGTTCAAGTTGCCGGGTCATATCATTGAAGGTTTGTGACAGCAGGCTGATCTCATCTTTCCCGCTGATCTTGACCTCCACGTCGAATTTCCCCTGTCCGATCTGCAGGGCCGCCTGTTTCAGCCGGATGATGGGCTGGGTGATCATCAGCGTGATGATCTGTGCCACGGAGAAGATAAAGACCGAAACGATGAGGGCGATCAGCAACAGGTCATTCCGGATGGATATGATCGGGATCATCGCCTCCCGGTAATCGATCTCCGCCAGGATGACCCAGTTGAGACCTGGTACATCCAGCTTTGAATAAGAGCTGAGACAGGGAATGGTACGGTAATCGTCAATGATGGCCGATCCGGTCTGATTCCCGAAGGCATTTCTGACGCTGAGGGTGTTGACGGGGATCAGCAATACCGAATGGGGAATGAAGCGGGAATTGCTGCGCATTAGCAGGTCGTCACCCACCAGGTAAGCTTCGCCGGATTCCCCCAACCCGTTCTCGCTGCTCTTCTCCAGCATGATGTTGTCGATGTTCTGCACGGAAATCTCCAGCGCCAGCATGCCAAGTGCCTCCCCCTCTTCACCTGACATTGGAATGCCAATGAAACACACGGGCAGCGTATCCCCCGGGTACCTGGCAGAGAGATCGGTTATATATTCCCGGTGCAGGCTGTCGATAATTCCGGATAAAAGCGCCAGCTGATCGGTCACCTGACGATTCTCTGATGAGAGCCAGCAGGAATCGGTCAGCTGGTAACAGTGGTGTCGAGTCCCGCACTTCACAATGGAATACAGGGTGCCGAAACTGAAAACCAGGGTGTCCATCGGGATGGTTGATTTACCCAATTCAATCGTAGCCGGGAAAGGGAAAGTATCTCTTGTTTTAAGCCGGGCCATGGCTTCCCTGACTGCTCCTGAACGGCTGATCAGGTCAAGTGTTTTCATCCGTTCGCTGAAAAAGAACTCCATCTGTGATTTTTTCATCACACGGATGGAGGTCAGTTGATCAAGTGTACGCTGCAGGATTGCCCGTTTGGCTTTGTAGTAGGAGTAGATTCCGATAAGTGAAAGCGAAGAGATGCCTACCACGAAAAAGAGAAGCATCAGCTTTCTGACGATCGATCGGTTGAAAAAGTTCACGGGAACAAAGATACGTAAATGAAAAAAGAAGAGAGAGGCTGTTTCGTGGGAACAGCCTCTCTCAGTGGTCAGGATAGAATTAAATTACTCCTTCGTCGTAAGCCCGCTCCCCGTGCAGGGCCTCATCCAGACCGGCATCTTCCTCTTCCGGTTTGACCTTGACCTTTGTGATCAGGTTAATGATCACCAGCATCACGTAAGTAAAGATGAAGGCGTAGGCAGCCGCGGAGACAACAGCCACCAATTGTTTCAGGAAAAAGGTCCCGCCGCCGAACAGCCATCCGTCGGCTCCGGCCGGATTGACACTGACAGAGGCGAACACCCCAAGGAGAATGGTCCCAAGAACGCCACCTACACCGTGAACACCCCATACATCCATGGCATCATCCCATTTCATCCTGTTTTTCCATTGTACGGCGACATAACAGACCAGTCCGGCAGCCGTCCCGATGATGGGAGACGCCCAAACGGGGACAAAGCCGGCACAGGGGGTGATGGTGGCAAGGCCGGCGATGCTGCCGGTCAGCAGGCCGACAAATTTCGGTTTTCGTTCACGGATCCACTCGACTACCAGCCAGGCAATAGTGGCAAATGAGGCGGCAATATCGGTGTTGATGAAAGCGGTGGAGGTGATGAAATCGACCTGCACCTCGCTTCCGGCGTTGAACCCGTACCAGCCGAACCAAAGCAGGCCGCTCCCGATTGCCACCAGCGGAATGCTGTTGGGGACGGAGTGCTTGTTAACCCTGGCCCCAATATAGAAAACGGAGGCGAGGGCAGCAAACCCTGCCGTAGCATGTACGACAATCCCTCCGGCAAAGTCAAGGACGCCCCACTCGGCAAGCAGCCCGCCGCCCCAGATCATATGGACAAAGGGGTAATAGACCATGATCTGCCAAACGGTTAGAAAGATCATATAGGCCTTGAACGAGACCCGGTTTACGAAAGCACCGGTAATCAGGGCAGGTGTGATGATGGCAAACATCATCTGGTAGGCCACGAAGACCATTTCGGGGATCTTCCCGTTGCCCGACCAGAGGTCGTAGGGACTGACCCCGTTAAGAAAAGCCTTATCGAAGTTTCCGATGATCCCGCCCTCTCCCCCTGAAAAGCACAGGGAGTACCCGAAAAAGATCCATAGTACGGTGGTCCATCCCAGGGATACGAAACTCTGGATCATGATCCCTAAAATATTCCTGCGGGTGGCAAGCCCACCGTAAAAGAGGGCCAACCCGGGAGTCATCAGCATCACGAGGCTCGTTGCCAGCAGCATGAAGCCGGTAGATCCGGTCTCCAGGCCGGCAGTCACGGTTTGTAGTAGAATTGCGTCAAGTACCATAATTTGTTGTGTTTGATAAGTTGATAGTGTTTAGAAATTACTTGTCTTTTTTATTCTTCCATCTTGTGGCAGAACATGCCTCATGATACTTTACTATTCTCTGTTGTTCCTCTTCAGGAAGTTCATTGAACCAGTTGATTTTTTCTAAAAAGGGAAGATCGTCAATCAAACGGATCAGACAATCATCTTTCCTTTTTCCCGCAGGACACATAAACAAGTTCCCATAAAAAAAGGTCCAATCCTGCACCGGTAGTGCATTAAATCGTGATCCCGAAAACCAGGAAGACTTTCTGCAGCATGGGATTGGTGATCAGCTGACACTGTACCGGCAGGGAATATTTCTCCGTGATGGGGATCTCTTTGGAGACCTTGATCCCGATGTTGATGATCCCTGCCTCCCTGTTGCCGTAATAGCCTACGGGAGCAAACCGTGTATCGGGATTGTCCAGTGCGGCGCCGATAAAGGCTTTGAAATCAAAAAACTTAAAGCTGTGAATGAACCCGAGCTCAATGTATTTCGACATAACGATGTTCCCCTCAACGCTGTCGTTGACCATCTTCCGGGCGTCGTTTCCATAGAAATTCATAGCAAAGAGAAAGGTCACAGGGATCTTTTTCGTTCCGTTGAAACTGATCATCCCTTCAAAGACATGACCGGTGCTGTCGGGTGAGTAGATAAAATAATCGTCCTTCACACCTGTATTTAGTCCGGGAAAGAAATAGTCGGTTACCGTGAGCGAAACCATGTCGAACAGGGTGTAACTGACAAACAGGTCAATCTCTTCGTTCGCGGTGGATGAAAAGGTATAAGCCCCCCAGGCTCCCACCGACAGGGAGTGGATCCCGTTTTTGGAAGTGAAATTATAGGCTAATGAAGGCTGGATGCTTGGGGAGGCCCCCCTAAATCCAATCCGCGCCAGATATACCGGCTCATCAGGTCGGCCCCGAATGAGAGGGTTGACTGGGCGTTTGCCTGGGTCCATACTGAAAAGAGGGACAGGATAAAAGTTAAGAAAGGGGTACAAGGTCTTTTCATGCGGATCTGTTTATTTGTTAACAGAACAAAAGTAGACCGTATGGAAAGGGTGAACAATAGGGGGAATACCGAATTTACTCTACGGGAATCACGTAGAAACGGCTATTCCTCCAGCCTCTTTCCTCTCGTTTCCGGGAAGGTCCAGATCCAGAGACCGGTGAGGAGGGCGAAGAGCGCTGCAAGGGAGATCCCCCCGGCTAATCCGTAATGGACAGCGATCACCGAGATGATCACCGGGGTCACGAACTGCACTCCCCTGGCTAGGTTGAATGCCGTTCCCATCGCCGTACTGCGGATGGAGGTGGGGAAGAGTTCAGAGAACAGGGCTCCGTACCCTCCGAACATCCCTGTGCCAAATCCCACCAGGAACATGAATCCCAGGATGGCGACGGGGTACACAACCACGGTGTTCCAGAAAATGGTGATCATAAGGAGGCCGGCGGCCATGATGAACGAGTAGAAGGTATAGGCCGGGCGTCGTCCCCAGTGGTCCGATATAAAACCGAAGGAGAAATAGCCAAGGAAGCCGCCGGCCTGCGTGACCAGCATCCACAAAGCCGATTTGGTGAGGGTGAATTCCCGTTCGGCATGCAGGTAACTCGGCATCCAGGAGTACGTGAACCAATAGGCGGTCATGTCAAAGGTGGCCAGGATCAGTGCCAGGATAAAGTATTTCCGGTGCTCTCTTGAAAAGAGTTGCAGAAGTTTGTTCTTATTCCCGAACAGGATATTCCTGATCCCTTGTCCGCTTGTCCGCTTGTCCGCTTGTCCACCTGTCCGCCTGTCCGCTGGCCCGCTTGTCCGCTTGTCCTTTTGGGCCATCCAGAGATCCGATTCAGGCAACCGTTTCCGGATATAGACGATCATCAGGGCCGGGAGGATCGAGATGAAGAAGCTGGCCCGCCACCCGATATGCGGGGCGATCAAACCACCCACAATGGCTGCAAGGGCGATCCCAAGCGGAGCCCCCGTTTGCATGAAGGCGCAATAACGGCCCCGCACCTTGGCCGGGAAGGTCTCTCCCACATAGGTTTGCCCGGTAGCCCACTCCCCTCCGACCCCCAGTCCGGTCATCACACGAAAAATCATCAGAAACCAGAAACTGGAGGCAAAACCGCAGAAGAATGTGCCGATGGAGTAGGTGAGGATGGTCCACTGCAGAACAGGTCTCCGTCCGAATTTATCAGCCAGCACCCCGAAAAGGATCCCGCCGACCGCCGTGGCAGCCAGCGATGCTCCGAGGAGATAGGAGATCTCCATGTCGGTCATGTGAAAATCCTGCCGGATCATGATAAGGAGGAAGGTAAACAGGATCAGGTCATA
>Ga0163209_1000035_pt1 | contig 51292 bp, 31 predicted proteins | sample Kivu_160m_FD_113538 | JGI IMG/M metagenome (GOLD analysis project Ga0163209, IMG submission 113538) | Freshwater microbial communities from Lake Kivu, Western Province, Rwanda to study Microbial Dark Matter (Phase II) - Kivu_160m | ecosystem: Environmental > Aquatic > Freshwater > Lake ...
ATATGTACCAGGAAATTCCTGGTCCAGCAGCTGAAACTGATTTAATTGCCTATTACAAATTAAATGAAACATCTGACAATACAGCCACTGATACGCAAGGCTATTATAACGGATCAATATGGTATGGTGGTGGGGCTGCTCAATGGGAGACCGCATCAGCTTTTTTCGGCCCGAAGAATGCACTGGATTTTGACGGCACAAATGATTATGTAAGTATTTCGGATGACGATGCGCTTGACCTCACTTCGAACTATACCATTGAGGCCTGGATCTATCCGGAAGGGTTTAGCCAGCTTGGAGGAATTGTTTCGAAATACCAAACTTCCGCTTCTCATGGATATGTTTTGAGGTTAACCTATGACTCACCATATATAGGAATCAGTTTTGATGAATTATCCACGTCGAACGGATTATTGACCGAGAATCAATGGTACCATATAGCGGCGGTTAACAATGCCGGTTCAAGAACTCTATACATAAATGGTGTTGAACAGACATTAACAGGTTCAGTACTCACCGTATCTTCTAATACCGATCCCGTATTAATCGGTTGTGATTTTTTAACAAATGGTTCGACCGGAAGATTTTTTCATGGTAAAATTGATGAGGTGCGCATCTGGAATGATGTTCGTTCTCAACAGGAAATTGCGGAAAATATGTGTAAAACCCTGACCGGAAATGAAGCTAATCTTGTAGCCTATTATCCTTTAGATAATAACTATGGAACAAATGCGCAGGATATGACTTCTGATGAGAATGAGGGAACGCTGACAAATATGGATGGAAGTACGGACTGGGTCTCATCTGCCGCATTTAATACTTGGCTCAACACGTCATCCACTTCATGGTCCACCGGTAGTAACTGGAGCGATGGAGCTGAGCCTGCTTCAACGGATAATGTTGGAATACCGAATTATTCGGGAGGGAGTCAACCCACTTCATCAGGATCGCTTGCATGCAATAACTTGGTTGTTGGGAAAGATGCAACATTGACATTTGATTATTCAGGGTCTCACACCATTCATGGTTCTGCAATCGTCATTGGCACTTCAGATATCAAAAGCGGGAATCTGCTTACGGTCACAGGATCACTATATATATTACCCTTTTCAGCCCTCAATGTCAAAGCCGGAGGGCAGCTTACTGTACACACGAATCTGAGAATATTTGCCAAGGGAGCAGTGACATTGAACTCAACAGCTTCGGGCACAGGATCAATGATTGTTAACGGAACGGCTACCGGAGATGTAACCGTTCAGCGGTACATGAACAATGCAGATTGGAATAACTGGCAGGATGGATGGCATTTTCTGAGCTCACCGGTGGCCGCACAAACCATTGGCTCAGGTGGGTTCACAACAGCCCCTTACGATTTCTATTGCTGGTATGAGCTTACCAACGAATGGGTGAATTATAAAAATACAACCGTCGATCCTACCTGGTCAACCGCCAATGCGCTGAATAATCATATCGAAAGTAATACAACAGATTTCCTGGTCGGCAAGGGATACCTGGCTGCATATGATGAAGAAGGAACAAAATTATTCTCAGGAATACTCAATTTGTCAAATGTTGTGATAGACGGGCTAAATGTCACGGATGCCGGAGCCAACAGAAGCTGGCACCTGCTGGGAAATCCCTACTCAAGCGGACTGACCTGGGATGAAACCTGGACAACCACTACCATCGGGGGCACGATTCAAATTTGGAACGAATCGGGGCAATCCTATTCAGCGCTAACGGCTATTGCTACAGGAACGATTCCTGTCACCAACGGTTTTATGATCCAGGCGACAGCAGATGGATCAGCAGTTACCATTCCTGCTAGTAAACGGGTGCATGGCGGGTCATTTTACAAAAAAGCAGATTTTCCCATCATCAGGTTAAAAGCAAACAACATGGACTATCCGTCTTTCCAGGAGAGTCAGTTGTTATTTATCCCCGGGTCGACAACAGGGTATGAATCAGCGTATGATTGCGATTATCTGCAGGGTTATGCACCCCAGTTTTATTCGGAAATTGATGAGATGCCCATGGCCGTAAACGCCATACCCGAGGTAGACAAAGCAACGGCAATTCCATTTACATTCATTAAAAACGAGGGGTTGAATTTTAGTATTGAACTGTATGAATCAGAGAACCTTGACCTGGATATTTGGTTATTTGATAAGAAACTGAACAAAGAACACAATCTGACCCAAAACCCCGTTTACCACTTCACTGCCTTTTTAAATGATGACCCAAACAGGTTTGTCATACAGTTCTCACCCGTTGGCATCCAGGATCAGGAGATACAATCCGATGCTATTCAATGTTGGGTCATCGGCAGTACGCTGAATATTTACAATCCGAAAGGACTGACAGGGGAACTAAAGGTATATAACATGTTAGGACAAGTCATCAAAGAGACGACTCTTGATAGAGCCGTGAATCAGCAAGTGACAGTCAATGGGCCTATTGGATACTATGTTGTCAATATTTCTGGAACAAATCTCATTCTGAACCGAAGGGTCTTTGTCCAATAGCAAATCTTCCTTTGAAAAATCGACAATATAAAATTTCAACGATCATGAAACAGCTCATTAAAATCCTTGCCATTCCATTTTTTCTGATGTGTTTCGTATACCCGGTGGATCTCTTTTCACAGGAGCCTCCTCCTCCCCCGGGTGGTCACGGATCAAACACCAACGAGGGACCATCCGGAGCTCCTATTGATGGTGGCCTGGGCATTCTTCTGGCGCTTGGAGCTTCCTATGGCGCATGTAAACTATACAAAATCAGAAAGAAAAAATCAGGGGAAGAGGAACCCGAATAGAATCTGTCCTGCGCATTCGCCATTTCGCTGTTTCATTTAGAACGAGCTGCACTCAAGCTTTGAGAGCTTCGGTTTTTTCTCCTCAACGATAATGCATTCCTCATACCTGTTTTTACTGAAGGTCCGAGGGTTCTGGAACTCCAGGATCAGCCCGATCTCATGGGCGCCTCCCGTACTTTGCAGGCTCCCCGACATTTGAAGGTCATAGGTGTACATGAATTTCAGGCTCAGGTTCTCGGTCACGTTGTAGCGGTATCCGGCCAACAAAACCAACGCGGTGGAGGTCTCATGGGTACTGCTGAATTTAATGTATCCTCCGGCATAGATATTGAACTTCAGGCAGTTCACCCCGGCCTGAAACGAATTCATCCCGTTCTGGTTCTGGTAGATGATCCCTGGATTGATCTGCAGCGGATCGCCAAACCCCGAAATGGGGTTCTGGGTGGCATAAGGTCCTTTCCCGATGGATAGGACAAAATCGAGATGGGCAACGTACTTTCGCAGGAGGGGTGACTTTGAAAGCTGGTAAATGGATTCATCCGGTTGGAAGAGGTGATCGGCCGAGAAACCTGCCGTCCCTGAGAACACCCCCGATGCGGTGACGAACTTGATCAGGCCGCCGACTCCGAAATCGGGAAAGATCCGCTGAAAGTTATCAGGGGGAGCGACATCCGTCATATAGATGCTCCCGTATTTGTCGCTCAACTGGTCGCTGAAAACAAAGTCGCTCCAGTTGACCCATTTTTGCACTACAGCGGCTTTCATGCCCACCTGGCAGACCATGTTGGAGGTCAGCGGGATCCTAACAGAGATGGTCAGCCCTGCCGAGAGGTTCCTGACGAACCCGATCCCTTCATTGTCGCGGTTGATGATCACCCCGATGCCGCCCGATCCCGGAAGCCTTCTGTCGCCAAGATCTGCAGAGAAATAGAGCGTGTGAAAATCGACCGGAAGGTTCGGCCATTGGTCACGGTATGAAAACCTGGCACGGACACCGTTGTTCAACCCGGTGTAAGCCGGATTGTAATAGAGCGGTGCATTCAGCCATTGTGAATAATTCGGATCCTGACCCCTCGATTCGGAGATCAGAATAACGAGTCCCAGCAACGGGATCAGTAGAGGATTGGCTTTGTATTTCATCTCTCCATGATTTATGGGTTATCTTAATAAGGTTACTGTTCCAAACGTTTGTCCTCCTCCGGCGCCGGTTCCGGGGCCCTGCCAGATGGTCCCGTCAACAAATTCGGCACTGGCTTTCCACATGTAGGTCCCCTGCGGCATCAACTCTCCCTGGTAGGTTCCGTCCCAGGCCTCTGCCGGCCGGCCCTGGTCATCGAGTTTCGTCGACTCCCAGAGCAGATGCCCCCAGTTGTCGTAGATTTCGATCCGGTACCTTCTCAGGTTGACTCCGGCCGGTTTGAATGTTCCACCTAATCCGTTTGATACCGTCGGGGCAAAGGCATTCGGGATGTAGAGTCCTTTAAAGAGAAGGGTAAATGGATATGCGCAGGTATCAGTGCAGTGGATCGGGCTGAACGCAGTAAGTTTGATCAAATAAGTTCCGTCGTCCGAATAATCCGTCACCGGGTTTTTGTCGAAGGAGAAGGTGCCGTTGCCGAATGTCCAGTAATAATATTTTGCTCCGATTGATTGGTTGACGAATTTGACGCGTCCGGGTATTCCTCCTATATTGTCATGGATTTCGAACGAGGCGATAAGGGTTTCGATCTCCATGGTGATCCTGTTGGATGACACCGTTACCGGGTTCTCTGTTATCGAGGAACTGGTGAACTGGCACCAAACCTCATCCCTGTTCTTCAGCAGGCTGTCTGTGTAGGTGCGGCTGTTTTCGCCTACGGGAAGGCCGTTTTTATACCACTGATAGATGGGATCCGATCCCGGCCTTACCAAAACTACAGTTGAGGTAAACACGACAGGATCGCCCGGACAGATCGGGTTTCGGTTCACCCGGATGGAAATCGTTGGCATCACCGTCATTTTGGTCACTTTGATCAGCCCGACCTTCAGATTCATACACCCGTTAACTCCGATCGCGGTGACCGTGTAATAATAGGTGCCAATCGTTTCCCAACGCACCTCCACATGGGAACCTGTGTTTCCATCCACAAAGACAACATCCGGCGGCCCGGCTTCAACCTCCAGGGTATGATCTGTAAAGATCTGCCACAGGTAGGTCTCCCCGGGCACCGGAACAACCCCCAGTTCAAATGTCTCGCCTTCACTGACAACCGGTGAATCCTGGCCGGTGGCAAGGATCACGGCAACAGACAACAAGGTTGTCATGGCGAAACGTTTGATGATATCCAATGACCTCATTACGGTATCAAACCATCAGTTATAGTTTTCAATACACCGGTCCCGCCGCCGGTTTAACCCGGCTAAAGCTGGCGGACAGGCTATGGCATTATTTCCACGGCTCAGAAAACACTCCTTCACCGGAATTCTCAGTACTCCGTCACCTCATCACCCCATCACTTCATGACCTCATGACCCCATGACCTCATGACTAACAACAAGAATATCAACACAATACAAGATAGCCTCCATTACGGATTCTTCACGATAAAGTCTCCGGTAGCCGGATCAGGCGTAACGGTCGGCCGGGCCAGGATGGTCTGGTCGACACTCTTCCCGAAAGCGATCTCGATACTGCAGTCTGTCTCCGAAACCACATCGTCCAGCGTGGTAGCCGCGACGGTGATGATCCCGTCCACACCAATCGTGATGGGAAGGTCGGCCAGGGTCTCAAAGTAGTTGTTGTCCACCTCGATCTTCAGATAGATCGGCAGGCTTCCGTCAAAGGCACAGGTGGCATCGTCATTCGATGTAGCCACGTTGCCGGCCAGGGTAGTGGTGTGCTCCACGGTGAAGAGCGAATCCGTGGCCCAGGTCACGCTGGCGATCGTTTGAACGGCATCGAGGCCCTCGATACGGAACGACGGGGTCCAGTCACCTGTATAGTGGGAAGCTACAACACGGGCATACAACACATTGGTCCCATACTCATAGGCAACGGTCGGGGTGGCGCCCGGGGTAACGATAGCAGAGGAGACATCGGCGGCGCAATAGGTTCCGTCGTACCCCTCTCCGCCCATGCTGTAGATGGCAAGCAGGAAGGTGTTGATCGGAACGATTTCCCAGACTTTCATGTTCATGGCGTCACAGGTCCCGTTGTTACCGGCAAACTTGACTACCAGATAGTAGGGGTCGGTCGTGCCGTTCACAACGGCCTCTGCCGACCAGGTGATCACGATCGTGTCCTGTCCGACGGCCGGTGCATTGTAGGTGCCCGAAGCCACGATCTCGGAACCCGGACTGGGAACGACTCCCGTAGCGCTTAACAGGTCGACGTTGGTGGTCACATACCAGGTAAAACTACCGGTGGTGCTGTTGTACGGACTGTCAATGATCACCTTGTAGGTATAAGGTTCTCCTGCCGCTGGGGTCAGCGGTCCCGGTGTGCAGGTCTGTGCGTTGGTGTAAACGATACCGGCAAAGAGCGCCAGTAATGTCAGTGTGAGTTTTGTTTTCATGATGCGTGTGTTTTGGTTAATTGATGTTTTCTGAATTTCATTGGATTTGCATTTTTTGGTTTGGTCTTTCTGTTTGATTGTCTGCCTTAATTTGTTTTTCATAAGCGTTTGTTTTTATTTGTTTTTTATTGGTCAGAAGTTTCTTGTGATTTCCGGTCTTGCCAGCACCCTTACGATGACCCGGGGTCGTTCTGCCTCCGGCGTTACATTCCCGGATGGGTCTTCAAGCCAGTAGGTGATCGGGTTATCTCCCAGGGGGAACTGGACCGGAGTTGGATAGGTGGAGAGCTGGCCTGTTCCGGTGATCGTTCCTCCCCCGACCAACTCAATATGCCAGTGCAGGATCAGGCTGCCTGAAGGGGAGCAACTGTCAGAGAATGTCGCAATATTCAGGTCAAGATCCGTATCGCCCGGATAGAAGGTGTGATAATCGGGACGATCGGGAGTGATGTCACCCATGCCGTCCCACCAGGCCTCAATAATGTCTTGTACGCACCAGTAAACCGAATCGGGCGCCGTGAGGAAATAGGGTGGTTGGTTGTCCACCACCGTCGCAGAAACGAAAGTGGTGTCGATACAGCCGCCCGATTCGGCTAAAATGGTGAACACGGTGGTTTCAGGCGCCTGGGGATGGCTGCTGTACAGGGTTCCGGTGATGGGATTATCGCTTCCCGAGGAGGGGATCCCGGTCAGCACCAGGGTGTTGTCCCGGTCCCAGCTGATGGTGGTCCCCGGTGTCTCTTTGGCAGTGGAGATCACGATAGGGGCAATCTCTGAACCCGGACAGATCGTCTGCGTCAGGGGGGAGGCGCTGACTTCCGGCATGGGGTGCACCGTGATCGGATAGGTGGCGGCAACTCCGTCTCCGCATGCGTTGGAGGCGAAAACCGACAATACCCCGGAGGTGGCGGTGGTGGAAAAATCGAGCGTGACCGATGTGGACGAACCATTGATGGTCACCCCTGTTCCGGAGTAACTCCATGTATAGCTCGAAGCCCCGGGAGTGGGCGGGATCGAATAGGGAACCCCTGTTTCGGGAGTGCAGATGAGCGGTGTCCCGGTGATCGGCCCGGCCGTGTCAGGATAGGGGCAGTAACTTGTAATGATGATATCATCAATCCGGTTCGCCGCAGAATTGAGTACAAAACCACTCCCCTGGGTCGGGATGTTGGAGGTCATCAGCCAACGGATAAAAATGCTTGGCTGGTTGTCGCACACTGAAGGGATGGAGGTGGGGGCGATCTGGAACCAGTGATTACCTGTCCATATTGACCAGGTGATGAAGGTGGTCCAGGTGCCGGAGGTGCCGATCCTGTATTGGATGTCGAAATATTTGGGCCCAAAGTCACCTGGGGAGAATGAGTTCTGCCAGGATTCAAAGGTGAGGTCCCCGTAACCTGTGGTGCTGAATTCCACTTGCCAGTACTTGGTGTAGGCACCATTCGCCCAGTTGGTGGCTGAAGCACTGTATGTCGTGATTCCCTCTTCGATGTATGTAGGAGGAGCGACGCCTCCGTGAACGGAGAGGACTTTGTTCAGGTTGATCGGATCCCCGTCGTCGGCAATGGAATCGTCCGGGTTGTTCGGAAATGTCCATTCCACCACAATGGACTGGGAAAATCCCGTCATCCGGAAGGCAAGGATCAACAGAACCAGGATTGGTATAACTCTTCTCAACAGACTCGATTAAGTGGAACACATTCCATCGTGCCTGCTGGGAAACCAAAATGCGTGCCTCTTATATATGAGTATGTTTATTATACATATAAATAACTGATTGTGAGTGATAACAGGAAGAAAGCTTCCGGATCATGAGAATGAGGCAGTGGAAGTAGAGGTGAAATCAGGAGAAAAATCGCACAGGTGCGCGGTTTCAGGAGGGGCCGATCTCCCGTTTGATGTGAATATGGTGTTTTTTCAGTTTTCTGATCAAGGCATCCCTCGAGATCCCAAGCATGGTTGCCGTAGCTTTTTGATTGTATCCGGTCTGCTTTAAGGCACGCTGGATCAGGTCGGTTTCTGCCTCCTCAAGCGTTGAAATTTTAAGCGGTGGGGCTTCCGTTTCATCATACGCTGTTTTCAGAGGGAAGTCCTCAACACCCAGTGTGCCTCCCTTGTAAAGGATCATGGCTCTTTCTGCCATATTTTTAAGCTCTCTGACATTGCCCGGGAAGTAGTAATATTCAAGGATAAGGATCACCTGCCGGTCAATGGTCGGGGTGGGGGAGTTGATCCGTTTGGCGAAAAAGCCAATGAAGTAGGTTAGCAGTAACTCAATGTCCTCCTTCCGTTCCCGGAGAGGGGGAATATGGATGGTGAAGGTGTTCAACCGGTGAAGAAGGTCAAGCCGGAAAAGTCTCTCTTCCACCAATGAATCAATATCATGGTTGGTGGCTGTGATCAGCCTGAAGTCGGTGGGGACGGGATGAATATCCCCCACACGCGTGACTTTTTTCTCTTCCAGCACCCGAAGCATTTTCGCCTGCAGAGGCAGGGGCATATCAGCAATCTCATCTAGGAAAAGCGTTCCATTGTTACAGATTTCGAAATATCCCTTTTTTTCGGAGTCTGCTCCCGTAAATGCCCCTTTTTTGTGTCCGAAGAACTCGCTCTCATAAAGCGATTCATTGATGGATCCACTGTTAACGGAATAGAGGATCTCGTCCTTTCGCCCACTGGCGTAGTGAATGAGCCTTGCCACGATCTCCTTCCCCGTGCCGCTCTCTCCGGTGATCAGCAAGCTGGTGTCACGAAATTTGGCTGCCTGCATTGCCAGATCAAGCACCCTCTTCATCTGATGGCTTTGACCGATCAGATCCCGTTCGATCCGTTCCTCCAGGGTTCTCGATATCAGCGAGTTTTTCAATTCAACCTGACTGAGTCTGCGGTTCAGCCGGAGGAATTTCTCGGTTCGCTCCACCGCGATCTGAATATCCACGTGCCTGAATGGTTTCCTGAGATAATCAATGGCTCCCAGGCGCATCGCACTGATCACAGTTTCCATGTCTCCATGTGCCGATATGATGATGACCTCAAGGTCGGGATGTTCCTCCCTAACCTGTTTCAGAATATCCAGGCCACTGATATCCGGTAGTCGTACATCCAGGATCAGGAGATCTATCTTGTTTTCGTTCAGGGTGTTGATCCCTTCTTCTCCCGAATTGGCCTGGTAGGCAAGAAATCCCTTATGCTGAAAAAATTCTGTCAACTCCTCGGTGAAATAGAGGTCATCATCAAGGATCAGCACTGAAAGTTTCTCGTCCTTTGAGGAATCCATCATCGAGTGGCCCTTTCTTGTATCCATATCCATGCGTTTTTCTTCTTCCTTAATGCTTACGTTTTTTGTGTTGCTATTTCTGATCTACAGGTACGACGATCCGGATGGTGGTCCCTTGCGCATACTGGCTGTCCACCTCAATGGTCCCATTCAGCTCCTTGATGATCCCCAGCGAAATGGAGAGCCCCAGCCCCGTGCCTTTCCCGGATCCCTTGGTCGTGTAGAACGGGAACATGACGAGATACATGCTTTCCGGGGTCATGCCGATCCCGGTGTCGGTGACCTCCGCATAGATTGTTCTTTCCTGTTGGTAACTTCTGATCCGGATCTCCTTCGTGAAATCCTCACCGAAGATTTTTCTCTTTTCATCAATGGCATCCCTGGCATTTGACAACAGGTTGAGGATCACCTGCTCAAACTGGTAAGTGTTCCCGACCAGAGAATCAATATGGTCATCCAGTAAGAGTTCCAGTCGGATCCCTTTTTGCCTGAATTGCTCGGAGATCATAGAGACCCCGTTCCTGATACTGTCGTTGATATGAAAAGATATCCGGATGAGGTCATCCTGACCCCTGGAAAAGGTGCGGATATGATCAATGATGTAGGAAATCCGTTCAACGCTGTCAAACACCTTCTTGCTTTTGTCATTGAAATAGGCGGAGTCCATATCGGGATGCCGGGCGATCTCCGACAGGAGGTTGTCGAGCCCCAGACTGATGGTGTTCAACGGCTGATTGATCTCATGGGCGATTCCGGTAGCCATCTCGCCAAGACTGGCCATCCGTTCTGTCTGAATTTTCTGTTGCTCAGCCACTCTTCGTTGGGAAATGTCCCTGATGATGGCCATCAGGGCGGAGGGATTGCCCCCGCTGTCCATAATGAATGTCGTACTGATCTCACTGATAAACTGTGCCCCTGACGCTCTGATCACTCTGAATTCCATATTCTGGGAAAGCTCCTCCTGCCTGGTCTTTTTAAGAAGCTCGGTGAAATGCTCCTGTTCATTATCCGGAAGAAAGTCGAGAAAACTCGTGCCGGAGAGCTTCTCTGCCTGGTCAATGCCAAGTACCTGAAGAGCGATGATCGAGGCTTCCCTGATGGTCCCGTCCATGTTCATGATGACAATCCCTTCGGGGGAGAGGGTTAGGAGCATTCTGTACATCTTTTCTGAGTTGGCAAGCCGCTCTTTCTGCCTGTAAAGTTCCAGATAGACCTTGATCTTATTGATCAGTACCGATCTCGGGAAAGGCTTCTGGATATAATCGATAATGCCCGATTGATAAAACATCTCGATGTTGGATTCATCAGCCGTATACGAGGTGACAAAGATGATGGGAAAGATCCCCCGCTGGGTGTCGCTTAAGATGGTTTTGGCCAGTTCGATCCCGCTCATCCCGGGCATATGGATATCGATCAAAGCCAGGGCCAGCTCATGGTCACAAATCTTTTCCAGTGCTTCCTGTCCCGAACCCACTTTAATGAAATGAACCGGCAGGGAGCGGAGGATAGCCTCGATATACTCAATATTTTGCGGTATATCGTCAACGATCAGGATATTCGGTTTTTTTGAATCTGCCATGATCTTACAAAAGTAGAGAATTCCCCTTTGCTATTGCATTGAGGCTAATTTTGTTATATCTTTATTCTCAATAACACGGTTCTGACAAGCCCTGCATTGAAATTTGTATCTTTAACGGCATTTAAATCACCTAACAAAAAGGAGGATCAATCATGAAGCATTTTGTCTATGCAGTTTTCAAACATGCTTTTCTTTTCATACTCCCAGCCATTGTTCTGTTAAGTACGGGCTGTGAAGAAAAAGTGGAACTGGGAACACTGAAAGCGATTATTAAAAGTGTCAATCTGGTTGAAATCACGGGGGCTGTGGTCTATATCGATGGTACCATTTGCGGTACGACGTCTGAAAATGGGTTGGCGACCATTACCAAACTGGATCCCGGTCCCCACACGATCATGATCCTCGCGGTAGGATATGATACCTATGTGGGTAATGTCATCATCGTACCGGGCGAACAGACGGAGACCTTCCTGCTGACGGTGCATACCGGCACTCTGACAGGAAATATCATGGGAAGGGTTCTCAATGCTGAAACGGGGCTTCCTGTGGCCGGGGCAACGGTAAACGTGGAGGGCATTCCCGCACTGCAAACCACCACGGACGCCCAGGGAAAATACAGGATTGATAATGTGCCGTCAGGATACCAGGAGATTGTGGCCTCCAAACCCGATTTTATCGATGGATCCACCACTGCCTGGATTCACGATAATTTCGACAATCCCGTAAATGTTACGATCTATCCCTGAAAAGGGAAAATAGGTGACACGGTCAATCTTGTAATAACCGCACGCTTGCCCCGCTTTGGTGGTTGAAAACCAGCCGGAAAACAGCTTCCGAATTGGTGGCCAGCCCGATGACATCGATGCCGGTTGTGTCCGGTGTCACGCTCCACCAATAACCATAGGCACTTTCACCGGTAAAGATGCCATCCACATAACTCCTGACCCCGCCGGGAAAAGCGGAAAAACCACTTTCATTCGTTCCCATGTAATTTGGCGGGATCCAGCAGGGAGGCTGTAAGTAGGCGGTGAAGGCCGATTTTAGCTTACCGCCTGCCACGGCCAATCCACCGAGTTGACTGACCAGCGTGTCCCATTCACCGATCCGGGGGATGTGCCAGCCATCGGGACAAAGCCCCCTGGGGTCGGTGAGGGCATAGCTGTTGTAAAGGGCTCCGTAATATTGCCCGTAGATCTCATAGTCATTGGCATACCAGCAAAAGGCTCCGTTGTCAACCTGGGCCCATTGGGTATAGTCTGTCCGGTTTGGGATAGGAGCTCCGTTCATGAAATGGGTCACCCTGAGGTTTTCAGCCATCCACACCTGATCGCCAATCCGTACCGTCTGATAAATATTGCTGTCCCTGTCGGTCATAGTCCCGTACATCGTTTGCAGGATCAGCTGGGCACTGTATGCTGTGCCTGCCTCATTCGTGGCATAGCCTCTTACATAATACCGTGTGTCGGGGTTCAAACCGGTCAGGATTATGGAGAAAAGCCCGGACCCTGGTCCCACGCTGACATGGTCTCCTGACAGGGTGGGCAATGGCTGGGTATTGTAGCAAATTCCCTTATCAGACACCTCCGCACCCCCGTCGCTCAGGATCAGCCCTCCTGTCTGGGCGGATGTCATCGTGACCCCTGTAAATGGGTAAATGGAAAGATCAGGGACCTGTGTCTCCTGCTTGCTGCATCCGGTGATTCCTGCCAATAGGATCAGGAACGATATCAGGCGCCATCCTGGTGAAGTGCTCTTTTTCATGGAATGTTGGTTAATTCAGGTTTTTAAAACCCTGCCAAAACTACTGATATCTTTTAAAAGCTGCAACAAACTATCACTAAACAGATAATGCATTTCATGAAAAAAATACACATTTACGAAACTGATGGATACACTTACGAATTACACTTTGACATATATAATAATATGTAATATTTTTATCTGTAATTAAATACACAAATGAGATGAAAAAAGTTTCCCTGTTTATAGCGTTGCTCCTTATCGCCTTGCTCACGTTCCCATCATGCAGAAAGATGGATAAAAAAGCAGAGGAGAGTGCGTCAGCAGAACGCATGGATGAACTGACGGTAACCCCCGCCTTCAGCTGGGGCACTGCCAGGGCGGTGGAGTTCAGCCTGACCTCGGCAAAAAATGGTGCCGTGTATATCAGGAACTCCAAAGGGGATTGCTTTCATAAGGGAATGCTTTCCACAGGGGAACTCTACACCATCAGCGTGATGATTCCTTCAGCCGTCAGTGAAGTGAAGCTCACGCAGAACGGAACTTCCGCCGTTGTCCCGATCACCGGAGACAAAGTAACCTATCGATTTAATTAAACCAGTAGGCCATGAAAACAAAATTTACTCTCTTCATAACCTTGTTTGTACTGGCTTTTTCCGGTGCATCGTTCGCCATCACACGTTATGTATCCCCTTCGGGGAGCAACACCGCACCCTATACATCCCTGGCAACGGCGGCTACCTCGATCCAGACAGCGGTCAGTGCCTGCAGCGCGGGCGATCTGGTACTTGTTGATGACGGGACCTATCTGCTTGCCACAAAGATCAACATCACCATCGGGATCACGGTGCAGAGCATCAACGGATATGCAGCCGCGATTGTCGACGGCAATTCACTGACCAAATGTTTTGAGATCAATCATGCCGATGCTGTACTGGATGGGTTTACCATTCAAAACGGATCCAATCCCTCCAGCTTTGGCGGTGGGGTCAACATTAAAAATGGCGGAACGGTCAGGAACTGCTTCATCACCGAAAACCTGGCCCGGGATGGCGGAGGAGTGGCCATCGATGACGCGGGCCTCGTGGAAAACTGTATCATCACCGACAATGTGGCCAATGAAAACTTCGCAAACCTGAATGGCTATGGCGGTGGCGTCCGTTTGCTGAACGGCGGGACTGCCCGAAACTGCCTGATCACCGGGAATGTCTCCTACAAGTACGGAGGAGGGCTGAATATCTGGAACGCGGGAAATGTCGAAAATTGCGTGATTGCGAACAATTCAGCCCCCTATGGCTCTGGCATCCGCACCCGGAACAGCAGCCAGGTCTACAATACGATCATCTACTTCAACACCGGCAGTGCCAACTACGACCTGAACGGGGGAGGCTACCACTATTACAATTGCTGTACAACTCCGGCTCTTGGCGCGGGTTACAGCACCGACTGTATCTCCGCCGACCCCTTGTTTGTCAGTGTCACTCCCGGCTCGGAGGATTACCACCCCCAGGCCGGCTCTCCCTGTATTGATGCGGGGCTGAATGCCGGCTGGATGGCCACGGCCCTTGACCTGGACGGGAATGCCAGGATCGACAATGGGACCGTTGACATGGGGTGCTACGAAACAGCAGCCGCTCCGCCTGATACCGATGGGGACGGGGTGCCCGATGCGGATGATGATTACCCGGATGACGCCACCCGTGCCTTTGTTAATTTTTACCCTGCCTCAGGATATGGGACCCTGGCCTTCGAAGACCTATGGCCGGGAACGGGCGACTATGACTTTAATGACCTGGTATGCGATTACCGCTTCCAGTCGGTCACCAATGCCTCGAACAAGGTGGTGGAGATCTTCGGGACCTTCATCATCAAGGCCTTCGGAGCCAGTTACCACAACGGCTTTGGGTTCCAGCTCCCCAACGACGACGTCAGCCAGGTGGACCTCAGCGTTTCGGGGTATGACCTCGATGCGGGCAGCTATATCCACCTGGAAGCCAACGGACTTGAATCAGGACAGGCAAAACCCACCGTCATCGTGTTTGACAATGCCTACCGCCTGATGACATGGCCCTTCACAGGGACCGGGATCAACACAACCCCCGGAGCCCCCTATGTGACTCCCGATACGATCAGGATTACCATGGAGTTTACCTCCCTCACCTATACGTTGGCCCAGGTGGCCATCGACCAGTTCAATCCATTCATCATGGTCAACCTCAACCGGGATGCCGAGGTTCATCTGCCCGATTACCCGCCAACCAGCCTGGCCGATCCATCCCTCTTTGGCACCGGCATGGACGATAGCGATCCGGGAACAGGCCGATACTACAAAACGGAGACCAACCTGCCCTGGGGACTGAATCTCTACCAGAATTTTGATTATCCCGTGGAGGAGGTCCCAGTGGTGGATGCCTACAACCACTTCGTTGAATGGGCGGAAAGCGGGGGAGTGCTTTACCCCGACTGGTACGAAGACCTTCCAGGGTACCGGAATGCATCCAATATTTACTGATCCCTATTCCTCATCGGGGAATCTCTCCGGCGGCCCGAAATCCGGATTGTTCAGAAACGCTTTGTCATGAAGGGTGGCAATAAAGGCCTTTAGCTGCATTTTTTCCGTTGGCGTGAGCTGCACCCCCTGGTCGGCAATATGGTGCATCAGGGGGTTGATATAAGGAGACCATACGAGGTGATGGGAGTAAAAATCAATCACCTCATCCAGGGTGGCATACCTCCCGTCGTGCATGTAGGGCCCGGTGACGGAGATGTTCCGAAGGGTGGTGGCTTTGTATGCGCCCAGGTCCATCGGGTCCCCGGTCACATGATACCGGTCGCGCGGGTCTTCAAACGGACCGGTGAAACAGGAATCCTTGCCGTTGTTGTAAAAGAGATGGGTGGTGAAGAGGGGGTTCCCATCGCCGCCATGGCAATGAAAACAATCGGCTCCCTCCTCAGTGGTGAATAAGATAAAACCCTGGATCTCATCGGGCGATAGCTGGACCTCCCCGCGCAGGTATTTGTCGAACTTTGAATTGGCCGAAATCAATGTCCGGATAAACTGGGCAATGGCTCGGCCCATGTTTTTCACGGTAACCGTCTCAGAACCGAACGCTTTGTAAAAAAGCCCGGGATAACCCGGTGTGCTCTGGATCAGTTGCTTCGCCCTGTTCGTGTCACTGGCCATCTCGTGTTCGGCAACGATTCCCATCCAGACGAGGTCTTCGATATTCCGGCAGGAGGGGTTCGGGTTGTCATTGGAGACGAGCCCGTTCCACAGGTACCCGGAGGAGTTCCAGACCAGGTTCACCAATGGGAGCATCACGTGTGGAGTGGGCTTGCCGGTGACACCGAAGGGAAATCCGCCGGTGTATTTCGGATGGTTGATCCCGCATTCGAACGAGTTCGCCTGGATATGGCAGGTGCCGCAGCTCATCATGGAATCAGGATCGGAACGCCCTGAGATCCGTCCGTCATAAAACAGGTAGCGTCCCAACGTAACCCCTTCCACCGTCATCGGGTTGTCTTCCGGGATGTTCAGGATAGTAGGAAACCCAAACGGGATCTGCACCTCATAGGGTGTGGCATGCCACGTGTCAGCCGGAGTTTCCGATTTTTTGCAGGAACTCAGGAACACCAGGCCTACCAATATCAAAAATCTAAAATCCAACATCTTATCACCCATACCCTATAGCTTAACCCCAAACACATTCCACCCGTTTTCACACGCCAGATGCATCGCCTCCTGGTTTTGCATGATATCCCCTCCCCATTGATTGAAATCAAACGCATGGGGATCCCGGAACCAGTTTTCGATGTTCATCACAATGGTGATCTCCTGCTCACCGTTGACGGGCAGGGTAAAAGAGGAATTTGGCAATGTCACGTTGAAATAATTCTGCACGAATCCGGTGATCGAATCGGGATAATGGGCATAGATCTGTCCAATACCAAGATGAAAATCAAATGGCTGTGCCACGGAGTTGGTATCCAGCCACTTTCCATTCAGTTTCATGTAATGGTAACCTCCCCCCAAATATTCGGGCCAGAACATGAACGATTCGGGAGGGTTCAGGAACATCAGGGATTGGTTTTTCTCTTCATTGATGCCAAAAGTGAAGCTTACCGAATCATAATCCCCCGCCGGAATGGTATCAAAAAGTTCCCACCGCCATGTGCCGGGAAGGTCTGAGTCCACATAATGGATGGAGGTCCAGGCATCGAGCAGAAGGGGCTCCGCGGTATGGCAATGCAGCCTGACGTCGGAGATGAAAAACTGGATCTCATTCACCATGTACCGGTTGCCGGCCTCGTTCACATAACAAAGGGTGTCGCGCTGCAACGGCTTCCCGTCAACCTGAAAGTCGAACGAGAGAACAAGCTTTTGGATTGTGACAGGCTCCTCTGCCGGCTCTTTTTTACATCCGGAAGTAATAAGAAAAATCAACAGAAGAAACGGAATGGATCTTTTCATGCCAGGAGCTCTTCTTTATAGACATCTCTTTTTAATCGAACGTTGCATCGGCATTCTCAGTATGGGATCGTTCCCGACACGATCACATAGTGGATCGTATCGAATTGGCTCGAAGCCTGTTTATAGATCTTTCCGTCGATGAGGATGGAAAGGTTGATGCCGGAAGTGATATCCTTATAGATGGCGGAGAGATAGACAATCTCTCCTTTGGAAGATGTAAAGGCATAGTCCCACTCATCTTCCGCGCTTTCAACCGGGACCTGCAACGTGACCAGGCTGCCGGTCTCATCGAGGTAAGTGACCGTAAATGGCGAGACAGCTCCTGTGGCATGATACCGTACCGGTATATCCCCGTTTTTTTCGCAGGAAAGGAGAAGGGGCAGCAGGATGATCAGAAGAAGATATCGTTTCATGACCGGGGCTTAAAGGGTGATGATGAGGGTGGCATAAAAGACCCGGCCGGGTTCATACAGGGGCATGTCACTCCCCACGATCTTCCGGTTCAGGTGTTCATAATAGGCGGCATCGAAAAGGTTGTTCACCCCGGCATTTACAGTGAGCAGGTCATTGTAACGGTATTTCAGCGATAGGCCGGCCGTGATGAAACCGGGCGTTCTGACTTCATCGTAGGCCTGGGAGAGCTGGTTTTGTGCCGCCACCATCCGCAGGGTTGCATGTGGGACCAGTTTCGATTTTAAAAACCGGTAACCGACCGTGATCGTCCCTTCCAACGGGGGAATTTCGGCAAGGGGATCGTTGTGAAGGATTTCTTCTCCAGTAACCTGCCCGTTCTCAACAATATACCGCGTGGCTTGGGGGTTGATGCCCTGCGTCAGGGCCGCGACCGCTTTTCCGAAGAACTTCCATTGCTCGGGCGTTTGGTAGGAACATTCAAATCCGTAGAGATACACCCAGTCGGCATTGATGAACTGTTTGACCCCCACCACCCCTTTGGTTTGCGGTTTGACCACGGAGGGCGGTACCTCTTTCCCGGTGATATAGTTTTGCACCAGCGAGAAGAAGAGGCCGGCATGCAACGATCCCGATCGCGGGCAGCGGTATTCAACTGCAAGGTCTGCTTCGTTATTGATCTCCGGTTTTAGCTTCGGGTTCCCGAGGTAATCGAAATCGTCGTATCCGATGGGAAGCAGCATGATAAACCGTTCCACCATATCGGGACTTCGCGTGCTGCGGCCGAGGGAGAGGCTCAGGTCGATCTTCTCAGTGACTGAATACCTTGCCCCGGCGCTGATGCTGAAGTTGGTCAGGCTGGAACTGACATCCGGGATGGAATAGATTAGCTGGCCGTTCATCGCATAAAAGGCCATGGAGTGGCAGGAGGCGTCGTTGAAATCCACCCGCGCGGCTCCGGTCAGGCGAATGTTGCCCAGGGGGATTTCGTATTCGGCAAAGATCCCGATGTTGCGGATATGGGCATCGTCCCACAGTTTTTCATGTTTCTCCGGGAGGTTGGGTTGCAGGATCAGGCTTTTCGTCCGGGTGCCGTCTTTCAGGATCTCTTCGTAATCGGTTCCGGCCGTCAGCCGGTGCCTGCCGAACCTGAAGCCTGTAGAGGCCCGGTATCCGTAGTCAATGGCAGTGACTTCAGAAACGGCTACGACGGTGTCGGAGGATGGCCGCTCCTTGGTATCCATCACATGGTCGACACGGGAGTAATACCCCGAAACAGCCAGGGATTCCCAATGGTTGGCCAATGAGGTGCCCGAATAGGCGGCCGAAAGGATCCTTGTGTCGTCACTCCGTTCGTCCATCGGGAGTGCGGGGAACATCACGTTGCGGCCATAGGACCGGATGAATGAGACGGAAGCCGTGTGGTTCTTTGCGGGAGTGGCCCCTATGGTTGCCAGATAGTTGTACTGTGTGAAACGCGACGAAACCTCCTCTCCGTTGCCTGCTGTATAGTTTCCGGCCTTGTTGAGGTTTCCGGAAAGGTCGAAAAAGAACCACCGGTCACCTCCCTGCAGGTCAAGATGGCTGCGGGTGCTGTTCCAGTTGCTTTCAAAGGTCTGGATGGCGGTGATGTGGGTCTCGAAACGGTCGTATGCATGCGTCGGCTCCGTGCTGATCCGGAGAATGCCCCCGAGGTTCGGTCCGTACCTGAGGGCATAAGGCCCTTTGTACACAAGGATCTCCCTGACGTCATTGATATCAATGTGAGAGGTGGCAGGGTCCATGCGGTTGGGACACCCCCCTTCGATTTTGATCCCCTGATTGAGCTGGACGTTCAACTGGCTGAACTTGAATCCCCGGATCACGGGATCGAGGTTGGTCCCCCCTTTGCGAATGGCTGAGATGTTGGGCGTTTCCCTGAGGAAGGAGCCGATGTCGGGGGCAGGGGTTATCTGCAGCCGGTTCAAGGTGATCAGTTCCACCTGGTAGGGCTTCGTCTTCTCCCGCAGCTCGGTAATCTCCACTTCATTCAGCTGTGCTGGTCCGGGATCGAGGAAAGCCTCGATGCGGATGGCTTTTCCTGCCACCACCACCACCCGTTTCTGAAAGCCCGTGTATCCAAGGTAGGAAATAGTGAGATGGTACGCTCCTTCAGGAAGATCGAGAAACGAAAAGGCCCCGGCCGAATCGGCGACGGTTCCAACCTCCCCGGGTGTAAGGATAACCGTTGCGGAAGCGAGTGGTTGCTTGTTTGAGGCGTCGCAGATGGTGCCCGTGATGGCGCCTGTCTGGCTGAACAAGAGGGGCAGTTGAACAATCAGAAAAAAAAGGAGCAGCAACAGTGAGCGCATGATACTATTCAGTTATATGAGCAGGTATTCAATGAGCAACGGCAGATCCTCTTCGGCGATCCCGTTCCTGACCAGGTATGGGCTGTCCTCCATGAAGGCCTTGACGAACAGATCAGCCCCGAATTCCTTTACCGAGAGCGCTTTCGAATAATATTCCCTGGCTTTCTCCCTTTCTCCCCGGCATAAGGCGACATGTCCGGCATTCATCAGGTCATAAGGGTTTGGATCTTCGGCCGATTCCAGGATCTCACGATAGGCATCCGCCGCTTTGTCAAGTTCTCCCAGCAGGAAGTGGCAGTAGCCGATCGGGCGAAGGGCTTTCAGGTTGCCGGGTGAGAAGAACCTGACCTGGTTGTATCGACGGATGGCCTCCCGGTAATTCTCGAGGTTGAAATTGCATTGTCCTGCCTGGGAGTGGAGATTGAGGTCATCCGGCTGAATCTTTAACGCCTCTTCCACATAACCAAGCGCCTGGTTGTAGTCTTGCAGTTTCATGGTGCAGAAAGCCAGTTTTTTCAACACCCAAAGCCGGTCGGTGTCAAAGAGTTCAGCTTTTTTATAGGCTTCCAGCGCCTCCTGCCAACGGTCGCTTTTTTGCAGGGCATAACCCAGTTTCTGGTAGAGCTGGCTGCTCGTATCTCCCAGTTTTTCCCGGTAAGTGTATAGATCGATGGCTTCCGTCCAGTGGTCCTTCGAGAAGTAAAAGGCAGCCAATTGTTCTGCAAACAGCTCCTGGTCAGAGAACCGGTGCAGGTGGGAGAGAGAGGGGTAATCCATCCGCCATTTGAACGGATCTTCAAATTCTCCCTTCTGGGGATAGAGCCTGAAAAACCGGTATAAATCCTGGATATACTGGGTGAAAATGGCATTCGAAACCATCGTGGGGTCCAGGATCTCCTCTTCTGATGCCATCTCCTTCATCTGCTCCAGTTCAGCCTCAAAATGGGTGACGATCATGGAGCGTTGCTGGGAAGGAATGGCTTTGAAATTCAACCCGAAGGAATACTTGTCGGAATTACAGATATAAAACGCCTTTACCAGCCCTTCCAGCAGCCGCGTCCGGATCCCGGCATCTTCTGAATCCCCCTCCCTGAGCGCTTCATTTGAAGGATAAAAGGGGATGAACCAGTTGCGCATCTCGTTGAAGAAATCGAACCGCTTCAGCATGGCAAAGGTGCTCATGAAGACATCCGCCCCCTCCATCTGCATCTTTGAGAACTTTTCAATCTTCTCGAACAGACCTGGAACTTCATCAATCACCTCCTTCCACACCGGGTTTTCTCCCTCCGGGTCTTCATCCACCACATTGTCAAGCTGCAGTTTGTCCCCGAGCTTGGGCATCATCTTCTGCATGTCAGGCAACACCTCTTTTTCAAACTCCCTGGTGATGCGTTCCGTTTCACGTGCCATCAGCAACTGCAGCAGGATGGTCTCTACCTCGCGACAGATCTCTTCGTCGCCGGAAAGCTGGCTGATGCGTTTTACCGCGTCAGGATAAAACCGGATCCGGTCGTTGTATTTGATAAGGGCCAGCACAACCCCGGTCAGCGCCCTGTGGTACACCTGGGGCTGATGCCTCAAAACGAACTCCGATAGCAATTCCACTTTCTGCTGATCAAAATAGTATAGAATGCTAAGTGTCAATGCACTTACTATCAGACACTTGTGGTGCCATTCAACCTCCTCTGCCTGATTGAAATAGCGGATCATCTTAAGATGGTCATCATTGATCTCCCGGATCATCCAGATAAATTTAAAGATGGAATCTGTGACGGGTACCGTATCTGATCTCTCTTTCGCGAGCATTCCGGAAAGCTGGCGGGAGGTCACCATCTCTTCGATTTTTGAAGGGATCAGGGCCGGATCGGAACCAAACTCATTCGTGAGCTGCAACCGGGCGAGTTTTTGTCCGGGATAGGTGTCTTCAAGCAGGTGGGCCGTCAGGTCATCTGCCAGCGATAGAATGGATGCCGAGATGGAGTTCAGGATCTCATCACGTTTTGGATCAGGGTATCCCTCAAAAGAATATTTGAGGAGGTTCCGGTAATTCTCTTCAATGGACTCCAGTTCGTAAAAGTATTCCGACCGGGTTCCCTGCCTGACCAGTTCATGCAACGTTGCCAGGGCCGATACCAGCATTCCTTTTGACACATTGCTGACAAGGGCCCGGTGACTGTTTTGAATTTCTTTGCGGGTCATGGGATCGGGTAAATGATGTATCAAATGTACATCTTTTGGTCGGAAACCGGGCTATAATTCCCGGAGGAGGGCCTCCATTTTTTTCCGCATCTCCATGGAAGAACAGTTGAAGTTGTTGGCGATGATGGCGAAGATCAGCTGATGGCCGGAGCGGGAAGTGGCATATCCGGCATAACTTCTGATCCGCGACATCGTGCCGCTTTTTCCGTGAATCCTCCCCGCGATATCCGGATCGGTGCAGATACTGCCGAGGGTTCCCGAAACCCCGGCCACCGAGAGGGACGTCTTGAAGCTTTCTGCAACGGGAGACTGCTGCATCACCTTCAGGAGGTCGACGAGCTGCCTGGCTGTGATGGAATTGTACCTGGAGATGCCGCTTCCGTCATACATGTAAAAGCCGGAAAGATCGATCCCCTTGCTGAGAAGGAATGAACGGACGGCCTTGATCCCGGCTTCCGTGCTCCCGCTGCGGTACCTCTTGATGCCAAGGTGTTTCAGCAGGACTTCAGCGAAAAAGTTGTTGCTGTGGTGGTTTACGTTGTATACGAGCGAATTGACCGTGGGGGACCAGATGACAGCCACCTCTTTCAGCCGGGGGAGGGAATCTGCCTCAACGATCGTGTCGAACCGGTTGACCGGCAGGGCTTCTCCAGAGACTGTGATGCCCTTTTCCATGAGCTTTTTCCGAAACTCCATCGCGGCCACCAATGCCGGATCATGCATTACGCCAATCAGTTCGGTCCTGGTGACTCCGGCTCGCGCGGTGCCTCTGATCATCTTGTCATCCTGGTATGGATAACCGATGAGATAGATCTCTTCGTCCCCCTCGTGAACCACCACATTGTTCAGAAACCTGCCATTCGGATTGTCAGGGCTCATGGTGCCGGCAACGGGGTTTACCCACCCTTTCCGGGAGGGGTCAAAAACCAGCCTGAAGAGGTTCCCGTTGAAGGAGAGTCCCGCCGGTGCTGCGCAATATCCCAGGTTGATCTCACCCCAGCACCAGGTGTATGGAATGTCATCGGAAGGGAAGATGGTTCCGTCCCCAAGGATGTTCCCCTGCACCGAGTCAATGTGCAGCCCGGAGAGCGCTTTCGTCCAGGAAGCGAACACATTGTTCATGGTTTGTTCTCCAAAACAGAATGTGGGATCCCCGCCTCCTTTGATGATCAGATTCCCCTTCAGTTGCCCGTTTTCAATCACGCCGTCATAAAGGAGCCGGGTCCTGAACCGGGTTCCGGGACCCAGTATCTCCAGGGCGGCGGCGGAGGTAAAGAGTTTGATGACAGAAGCGGGGACCAGACTCAGGTCGGGATCCTTTTCAGCAAGGATCGAGTCGTCGGTGATATCATAGATCAGATAGGAGAAAGAGGCATTCCGAAGGACCGTATCGCGGTTGAACGAATCCAGGACAATCCGTAGGGTATCGATGGGGAGCGCAGCCGTTTTGAGTGAGTCAGCCTGCAGGGAATCTGCAACGGCTTCGCCGTTTTCACGGGAAATCTCTCCCCCGTTGCAGGAGAGTAAAAAAAGAATCGTTCCGGTCAGCAGCCATCGTAAAGACATAGGCAACAGAACATGCACGCTGAATCATCCCAGCGCTCTCTATTTCCATCCTCCTCCGAGGGAGAGGTAAAGGTTCACAACGGCCAGCAGGTTGTCGGTGCGCGCCTGGGAAAGCTGGATCTGTGCTTCATAAAGGCTTCTCTGGGCATTGATCACGTCGAGGTAACTGGCATAGCCGGCATTGAAAAGCTGGTTGGAAAGATCGAAAGCGGTTTGGGCTGCCCCCACGAGATTCTGGTTCTCCTCCACGATCGTCTGTTGTTTCTGCAGGTCCAGCATACTGTTCGAAACCTCTCCCATGGCATTGTAGATTGTTTTCTGGTAATTTAGTAACATCTCCTCGTAGAAGGCCTGTGCTTTCTGCAGGTTTGACCTGAGTTTCCCGAAGGAGAAGATCGGAGCGACCAGGTTCCCGATAGCCGATCCGATGATCCCGGCACCCAGTGTTGAGTAACCGATACCTGCATCGATCTTGAGTGACGGGAGCATATACCCCCGGGCAACGCCGATCTGTGCATTGGCTGAGATCAGGGTTTGTTCGGCCTGGATGATGTCGGGCCTTCTGGTGATCAGTTGCGACGGAATGCCCGATTCCGGCAGGAGGGTGGGATTGATCTGGCTGAGGATGGTATCGTTGGTGAGAACAACGCCCGGAAGCTCCCCCGTCAGCAGCCGAATGGCATTCTCCTGGCTTCCGATCGCCTTTTCGATCATCGGAATCTGGGTCTTGAGGCTGGCCAACTCGGCTTCTGCCTGAGCCACCACCAGCCCGGATACCGTTCCGGCCACCAGCTTGAGTTTGACAAGCGACAGGGCCTCTTGCCTTATTCTGACGTTAAACTGAGTGATTTGAAGCTGGTCCTGGTACTCGAGAAGGTTGAAATACCCGGAAGCGATGTTGGCGATCACCATGATGTAAACCGATTTCTGGTAGGCTTCCTGGGCAAGCAGGTCTGCCAGGGCCGACTCCCTCGCTCGTCGGAGTTTGCCCCAAAGATCGATCTCCCAGGAGAGATTCCCGGTGGCGTAGAAATCATGGTATTGGACGGTCCCTCCGGCAGGCGTTTGGGCATTGTAGTAGCCCGCTGTTCCCGAAGCGCTCAGGGATGGCCACATATCCGCCCTTACATTTTTGAATGCCGCCCTGGCTTCATTGATCCGCTGCACAGCCATCAGAAGGTCAAAGTTATAGGCGAGGCCTTTCCTGATCATGGTCTGGAGGGCCGTATCCTTGAACACATAGGTCCAGGAAGAGTCGGCAAACGACGTGGAGTCCGTTGTATCCGAAAACCTGTATTGATCTCCTAAGGGATAATCGGGGCGCTTATACTTGGGGCCCACTTTGCATCCGCCGGCTAAAAATGCCAGCAGCAATCCGAAAAATACCAGTCTCTTATTCACAACACTACTAATTATCAATTGTCAATTATCAATTATCAATTATCAATTGTTATCACCTTCCTGCTTGCTCACTGCATTCTGAGCGCTTTCTGCCGGTTTGGTTTTTCCTTTGCGCTTCACCCAGTTTTCCATTCTCTGGAATATCACGTAGAGGGCAGGGATCACCATCACTCCGAAGATCGTCGCCAGAAGCATGCCCCCGAACACGGAAGTGCCCAGTGCATGGCGGCTGGCGGCCCCGGCGCCTCCGGCCAGCATCAGGGGAACCACCCCAAGGATGAAGGCAAAGGAGGTCATCAGGATAGGCCGGAAACGGAGTTTTGCCGCGGCGAGAGCCGCCTCCTTCAGGTCCATCCCCTCTTCGTGTTTCTGCCGGGCAAATTCCACGATAAGGATCGCATTTTTCGCCACCAGCCCGATCAGCATGATCAGACCGATCTGGGCGTAAACGTTATCCTGAAGCCCACGGGTAAACTGCAGCCCGAACGCGCCGAAAATACCGAAGGGAAGGGCTAACAGGATCGGGAAAGGGAGAAACCAGCTTTCGTACTTGGCCGCCAGCAGGAGGAAAACAAAGATGAAGCAAAGGCCGAAGATGAAGGGGGCCTGACCTGCCGAGATGAGCTCCTGACGTGTCAGTCCTGAATATTCATACCCGAACCCATAAGGCAGGCTGCTTTTAGACACATCCTGCACTGCTGCAATGGCCTGGCCGGATGAATATCCCTCGGCGGGAGCAATGGTAAAACTGGAAGAACTGTATAGGTTGAACCGTCGCACCACATCCGGCCCCTCCACCGGCGAAAGGGTCACCAGCGTGCCCAGGGGCACCATCTCGCCCATAGACGAACGGACATACACCCGGCTGATGTCTTCAGGGTTATCCCGGTAAATGGCATCAGCCTGAATGATGACCCGGTACGACTTCCCGAACTGGTTGAAATCATTTACATAGTAACTGCCAAACAGAGCTTGCAGCGCACCGTAAATATCACTGATCGGGACCCCCATGGTCTTTGCCTTTTCCTTGTTTACGGTGAGGAAATACTGGGGAATGTCGACCCGGAAGCTGGTGAAGACGTTTCCTAACACCTTGTCTTTGGAGGCCTGTTCCGCAAATGCGGCGGTTACCTCAGCTAACTTGTCGAGACCCGCGCCGATCTTGTCTTCAAGCTGAAGCTCCAACCCCCCCGTGGTTCCGAGCCCGGAAATGGCAGGGGCATTAAAGGCCATGCAGATGCCTCCGGGAATCCGGCTGAGTTGCGCCTGGACCTTGGCAATGATGGCCTGTACATGAAGCTCCTTTTTCGATCGCTCCTTCCATGGGGTGAGTTTGACGAAAACGGATCCATTGGTGGAGTTGACCGATGCATCGAGGATGCTGTATCCGGGAATGGCGGAATAGGATTGAATCCCTTCCGTGTTGGCCAGGATGTTTTCCACCTGCTTCATCACATTGTCGGTGCGCTCAAGGGATCCCCCTTTCGGCGTCATCAGGTTCACAAAGAAGTATCCCTGGTCTTCGGCAGGAAGAAATCCGGAAGGGATGAATTTCATGACGATGACCATCAGGGCCACCACCACACCCAGGAAGAGAACCGGTCTGGAAATATGGCGCCCGAAGGCCTTTACGATCCCAAGGTATTTTTGGGTCGTTTTTTCAAATCCTTTATCGAAACCGTTGAAAAATTTGCCTAACAACCCTTTCTGCTGCTTTCGGGGCCTCAATAGGAGTACACACATGGCCGGGCTCAGCGTAACGGCCAACAGGGCCGATATCAGGATGGAGGAGGTGAGGGTAAGGGCGAACTGTTTGTACATCTGGCCGGTAGTCCCGCCCAGGAAGGTCACCGGGATGAAAACGGCTGAAAGAACGAGCGTGATGGTGAAAATAGCTCCTGTAATCTCATGCATGGTGGCTTTGGTGGCCTCCAGAGGAGACATGCCATGTTCATCGATCTTCTCCTGCACGGCTTCCAATACCACGATGGCGTCGTCCACCACAATCCCGATCGCAAGCACCAGACCGAAAAGTGTCAGCATGTTGATCGAAAAGCCAAACAACTGGAAGGCGGCCAGCGCACCAACCAGGGAGACCGGAACGGTCACCGCCGGGATCAGGGTGGCCCGCCAGTCCTGGAGAAAGATAAACACTACGATGAAAACCAGGACAAACGCTTCCAGGAGGGTTTTCAGCACCTCCTCGATGGAGGCATCCACAAACTCCACCGTATCAAGACCCACTTTGTAGACCAGTCCGGGAGGGAACTGTCCGGCAAGCTCCTGCATGGTGGCATCACACTCCGTGCGAACCTGAACGGCATTGGACCCCGGCGACTGGTAAACGGCAATGAAAGGGGCAGGCTTTTTATTAAACCTGGTCTGAACATCATAGGTTTTCAGGCCAAGCTCCACACGGGCGATGTCTTTCATGCGTACCATGGAACCGTCGGGTTTTGACTTGACAATGATGTTCTCAAACTCCTCGATCGACTGCAACCTGCCTTCGGCCCGGATGGTATAATTCAGTTCCTGCCCTTGTTCGGCCGGGTTTTTGCCGATCCCTCCGGCAGCCGCTTCGATGTTCTGGTCCCTGATGGCATTCTGGACATCGGTGGTGGTGATTCCCAGACCAGCCATCTGATTCGGATTCAGCCAGATACGCATGGAGTAGTCATCGCCGCCTAACAGGGAGACGTCCCCAACTCCATCAAGCCGTTTCAGAACATTGATGATGTTGATCTGTGCATAGTTGCTGAGAAATTTAAAGTCGTATGCGGTGTCTTCCGCCACCAGTGCGTAAAGCATCAGGATACTGGGATTTTTTTTCATCACGATGACGCCGCCCTGCGTCACCTCCTGTGGAAGCACATTGAAGGCCCGTTGGGCACGGTTCTGCGTGTTGACCGTGGCCATGTCAGGATCGGTCCCGACCTCAAAATATACCGTGATGGTGCAGGACCCATCGTTGGCGCACTGAGAGGTCATGTACATCATGTTGTCAACCCCGTTGATCTGCTCCTCGAGCGGAATGGAGACGGTTTTCTGGACGGTCTCGGCATCCGCTCCCGGATAATAGGCCGTAACCGAAACGGTGGGGGGAACCACATCGGGATACTGGGCGATCGGGAGGTTCAGCAAACTCAGGATCCCGACCAGGGTGATCAGGATGGTGATGACGAACGAAAAGACCGGACGTTGTATAAAAGTCTGAAGCATATCGCTTTATAATTTACATTTTACATTTTGCATTTCACATTTCACTTCTCCGGTCCCGGTACGTTGATCGTGTCTTTCTCGTAAACTGGTGTCACCGGCATCCCTTCACGGATCTTCTGGTATCCTTCAAGCAGGATTCTCACCCCGGGCTCCAGCCCCTTCTGTATCACCACCGTATTGTCGATGTATTGCCCGAGGATCACCGGGACTCTGGCAATGCGGTTGGCGCTGTCGAGAATGAATACGAAGTATTTGTCCTGGATCTGCTGAATGGTGCTCTGGGGAATGACCACCGCATTCTCCTTCTCGTTAAGGATCAGCTTGATTTTGGCATAGTTGCCCGGCTTGATGATGCTTTTCGGATTGGCAAAGACCGCTCTCATGGCAATCGCCCCGGTGGCAGGATCGATGTTGCGGTCGATGAAATCTACATCCCCCGGAATAGGATAGGGCTCGTTGTCGGAAAGGGTCAGGTAGACCTTGATGGGAGATTCTCCCCGCTTCTCGATCACCTCCTCATTTTCAGCCATCCATCTGACAATACGGAGGTAATCGGTTTCATTCATCTGAAAATTCACGTAAATTGGGTTCACGGCCGATACGGTCGACAGCAGGGTGCTCTCCCCCCGTCCGACCAGGTTGCCGGGACGGACGTCCACTGCTCCGATATACCCGGTGATCGGACTGACGATGGTGGTATAGGAAAGGTTGAGTTGTGCCTGCTTCAGGCTGGCTTTAGCGCTTTCAACAGCAGCTTTTGCCTGTTTTTCCTGCGTCACAGCCACATCATAATCGTTCTGACTGATGGCATTGGTGGCAACGAGAGGTTTCAGCCGCTCTACATTTAACTGGGTGTAATTCCAGGTAGCCTCCTTGTTGGCCAGGTCGGCAGCGGAAAAATCGACATTATTCAGGTATTGGCTTTTTTCAATCGTGAACAGCACCTGCCCTTTCTGAACAATGGAGCCCTCCTGAAAGGACCAGTTTTCCAGATAACCCTCCACACGTGCCCTGATCTCTACGGTGGGGATGCCTTCTGCCTGCCCGACCATTTCGAGGTAAACCGGCACACGGGTGCCCGCCACCGTCATGACTTTGAGAGAGGGAGGTTGCTGCGCGTTCTTGTTATCAGACTTGCAACCGGTCAGCCCGGCAATCAAGACTCCTGAAAACGCCAGGAGAAAGAAAAAGGGAAATGTTTTACGGTTCATAGGGATGGAATATTTCAACCAAAAGTAAAAAAATATCTTCTGATAAAAGGTTATTTTTGTCCGCTCACCGCATACTTTTCATTTGGAATGGCGCTCAGATCTCTCTTGCTTCTTCTAGGCTTCTGGTTCTCTGTTTGCCTGTGGGGTCAGGAGGCTATCCTGACACAGGAGAGCGATCTGGATATTCCCATCGTTTTTCAGCCCCATACCCTTCCTGCCTATGCCAACACCAATAAAATCATCCTTCAGTTGGCCATCTCCATGGATGAAAATCCCCGGCAGGTCAGGATCGATGTGAAGAGCAGGGAAACCCTTCAGGTGACTGCCTCCCCGATGCAGGGCCCGGAGGTCATCATCCGGATGACAGGGGTCAGGGCAGTTCAGACTCCGGCTTACCGTAATTTTCGCCTGGAGAAGGTACTTGCACCTGATCGCATCTCCTGCCGCCTGAACCTGATCGACCTTCCCGACAGCAATGTCCTGAGATCATACCCCCTGATTGACCTGCATGTTGACCAGATGGAGGCCGGCTATATCGACTCCGAAATTCCGGTCATGGAGGAGGGGAAATTCGCCGTCACCCTTTCGGATCACCGGTGTTATTACAGTGAAGAGGCATTCCTGAGGTTTCAGGAGAGGATCCGGATGATCAACGATTACTATGCAGCCGCTGCCCTGGTGGATTCCCTTCTGAAGAGGATAGAATCCTACCAGCCTCTGACCACCTTCGATCTGCCGGAGAAATACCTGCTGCTGATGGAGATCAACCGGGTGGTTAGCCTCATAGGGGAGTATGATTTCGAAGAGGTCCTTGAGTTGAAGGAACATGACCCGGCTGACTTTTCCCGGAAATTTCTGAGGCTGGATAAATTCTCCAGAAGCGCTACAATGACTTTTGAGCAACAGATCATGGAGCCTTCATCTATCCCCTGGGAAAATGATCTCCCGACGCTTTCCTTGGAATTTGTCTCCCGACTGATCCCTTACATACGAAACTCGATGTTGCTCAATGGCACTGCAGGTGGGATCTACAACCAATACCTGACCTCCTGGTTCGACCAAAAGGGGTTTCAGGAGGAGGAAGAGGTCTTTTATGGATTGCTGCGTAAAATGTTTCCGTCGGACAACCTTACCGTCAAGATGAAAGAGGTAGCCCAGGATGTTTGGGATTCCTATCTTCAGAATGTCCGTGACATGATCGCCCGGAATGATTATGTCGGAGCCATCAGGCTGCTGGATCATGCGGATGGATTCAGGGAGCGTTTGCCGTTTCCGCTCTGCCCTGGGAGTGATCTCCTGAGAGGTGAAGCGGTGAAGGGGATCTATGCCTCCTATCTGGGAATTGCCGAGTCGTGCATTGCACTTGAAAAGTATGCGAAAGCGGAGGATTACCTGGACCAGGCACGTGAGTACTTAGCGGAATACCGGGACGTTATCCCTGCCGACACCATGTTCAAAAGGGTTTTCAGGAACCTGTTCGACCACCGGTTACAGGAGTGCGACGGTCTGCTCGGCGAGAAGCGCTACACGGAAGCGCTGGATTGCTACCAGCTCTTCTCGCAAAGTTATCCTCCTGAAATGATCGCCTATGTTGAAGAACATCTTATGATGAGAAAAAATCAGGCGTTGAAAGGGATCTTTTTACTGGAACTTGACGGGACGCTGGAGGGAATTGAGCGTCGGGAGATCGACAGCGCGATGGTGCATTATGACCTTGCCCGCCATTATGCCGGAATGCTCTCCGGTGATCGGGAGACAGGCAAGGCAATGGATGAACTGGAACAGGTCTTCCTGCCGGTTCTTTACCGGTATCTTGCCGACAGGGGAACCTACCTGAATATGACCTACAATCACGAGGAGGCTTTTCGGACATTCACCCGGATGAAAGAGATTGGAAAGGAGATCGGTGCCCCGTTGGATACGGCCCTCGACCGCAGGTACCGGGAGAGTTACAAATACCACATGCTGAACGAAATTTCCATGGCTACCGGACTGATCTGGAGGGATGAGCTGGAACGGGCGGAAGAGTATGCCCGGGAGGTGGAAACGGTGATGGACCTCTATAACCTCGATGCTGATCCCGACCTGCGATCTGCCCTCACCAGTTACCGGGATAAAATTGACAGGAAGGGTTGCCATACGGTGAATGAGGAGGCTGAACAGCTTGCCATCCGTGCCTGGAAGAACATCGAGCTGAAACAGTTTGACCTGGCTGTCAGGCTGTTGGGTGATGCGCGAAAAAAAAGCCTGCAGCATCCCGGGTGTGCCATTGACCTTCAGGCATACGACGATACGATTAAAAAGTATCTCTCTGCCGCGTTCTACCAGGAGAAACAGCGACAGGCCACCAACCTCGATGCCATTGGGGATTACCGGAATGCATTGGAGATCGTCACCGAAAATGAACGGTTCTATCTCATGAACCATCTGGACCGGTTTGGTGTCAGGTTGATCACCCCGGTTGATTTTGTGGGTGTTTCTGATAAAGTCCCGATGTATAGGGAAGCAATTTCCTGGTTTCTTGACCTGAAAGATCCGGGTTCTGCATGGTATTGCCTGAAGAGGCTGAAACAGGCAGGGGCGGATCAACGCAGCACGAGGGAATTTCAGGAGCGTGTGGGGATGGCCCTGGCGGAACAGGATGCCGGGCTCTTTGCCGGAAGCGATCCGGAGATCCGGGTCAGGGGATATACGGGAGGGAACCGGTGGTTTGCTAAATTTGCACAAGCCTATCTTATTCGATGGAAACAACTTCAATAGGTATACACATCCAAAACATTGTAAATGATGAAAAGAAATTTGTTGCTGATCAGCAACTCAACCAACGCAGGTGAGGAATATCTCTCATGGCCAAGAAAGCACCTCAGATCCTTTTATGAAAGCCATGGGGTGAAATCCGTTTTATTCATACCCTACGCGGGGGTCAACCTCTCTCCAATGAGCGTGGAGGATTCATTCGATCTTTATGAAAAAAGGGTGGCAGCCATTTTAAGTGAACTGGGGTTTGACCTGACCTCTGTCCACCGTGAGGCCGACCCTGTGGAAGCGGTCAGAAAAGCGGAGGCGATCGCCGTGGGAGGGGGGAACACCTTCCACCTCGTAATGATGATGCAGGCTACGGGGATCATGGATGCGATCCGTGAGAGGGTGCTGGAGGGAATCCCTTACGCGGGATGGAGTGCCGGATCCAATGTGGCCTGTCCCACGATGAAGACGACCAACGACATGCCGATCAGCGAACCCCCTTCGTTCAACTGCCTCAACCTGATCCCTTTCCAGATCAACCCCCATTACCTGGATGCCAACCCGGCCGGCCATGCGGGCGAGACAAGGGAGCAGCGGATCCTGGAATTCCTCACGGTCAACCGCGACATCTATGTTGCCGGGTTGCGTGAAGGATGCCTGCTCCATATAACGGGAGAGCGGATCGGGCTCGTCGGCCAACGCCCCCTGAGAATCTTCAGATACGGTGAGGAACCACGGGAACTGAATCCCGGCGAAAACCTGTCATTTTTATTCAGCCCTGTGGTCTGATTTTGCCTACCCCTCGTCTTACGTCTTACGTCTTACGTTTCATGTCTTACGTCTCATGTCTCACGTATTTCCGGCATCCGGCATCTGATATCCCGCATCCCGCATCGCGTATCAGTATCTGATGATCTTCCCCATAATCGGCGCTTTCCCTGCAGCGGCAAACCGGATAAAGTAGAGCCCGGATCTCAGGGAGCCAAGATCGAGGTCCGTGAGATGCTCACCGGCGATCCTCGTGTGGATGAGCCTTCTGCCGCTTTGGTCAAATACCGCGATATCCACAGCCTTCTCGCTGGTAGCGAGGTGCAGGATTCCTGTGGTTGGATTGGGGTAATACCATACGAACGGACTGTTTTCGTTACCCTGGTTGTCCTGCTCATCGATTCCCACAAAAGGAGGTTTGGCCAGCTTCCGGGTGGTGTATAACCTGTATTCGCCCTCCTTCAGTGACAGAGCAAGATCGGTATCGCTCACGGTCAGGGAGTCACCTGTCCAGTATTCATACCATACGCCGGTGGCGGTGAAGCCGGGGACAATCTCCCCATCCACCACGTCGAAGTTGCCAACGGCGACCACATCCATGGAGGGATCCCTCAGGATGATTGATTTCAAAGCACCGGCCACATTCAGGCTGAAAACGGTTGTCCGGAAGGCGGGTTCGGATCTCTTCAGTTCAGCCAGGGAGGAGAACACGGTGAAGAGGATGTTCCTTCTCCAGTCCCGCGTGTAATCCCACCGGATGGGTTTGGGATCGAGGCGTGATGCGGAGGTCCCTGATGGCCAGTTGATCGAGTAGTCATAGCCAAGTTCCTCGAACTCCCAAAGCATCTTCGGTCCCGGGATGGTGAAGAAAAAGGTGGCCGCCAGGGCCACCCGTTCCAGCCCGGTGGTCGTATCTTTAATATTGTATGGAAGGGAGACGTTTCCCGAAGTGATGTTGTTGTACATCATCCGCTCTTCGTCATGGCTCTCCATATAGCAGACGAGATGGGGGTCATCCCATCCGCGTGCCTGGTAGGAGGCTCCCGAGAAATTGGATTTTCCGCTCTGGTTCCATCCCATGGATCCCTGGTCATAGTTATAGGTCATGTTTCCCCAGAGCATCATCCCGGAATTGGCAAGCACCTTCTCTTCGCTGTTGTCGGCAAAGTGTTCGAGGATGTTGTAGGCAGAAGGGTTGACCGACCTGATCACCGAATCGTAGTGGTTCAGGATCGCGATACGGGAGGCGTCGTACTGACCCCACAGGGCCACGTTGTTGGGATAGGAGTTGACCTGGGTGAACCCCTTCGAGAGATCGAAGCGGTACCCGTCCACATGGTACTCTTCCAGCCAGTAACGGATGAGCCGGTCCATGAACTGGTGTGTCATCGGACTTTCATGGTTGAAATCGTATCCCACGTTGTAGGGATGTTTCGGGATGGGGTTGAACCATGGGCTGTTGGCGGCAGGACGCTGGTTGGTTGCATCCCAGTATAGCTGGACCAGGGGTGACTGACCGAAATGGTGGTTGCAAACGATATCGAGAATAACGGCAATGCCTTTCGAATGAGCTGTTTCAACAAATTGTTTCAGCGTGTTCTTCGGTCCGTAGTTCTTGTCGACGGCAAAGGAGAAATCGGGATTGTACCCCCAGGAGCTGTTGCCCTCAAATTCCATGACAGGCATCAACTCGATGGCATTGACGCCCAGACGGGAGAGATAACCCAGCGTGTCCGTCAGCGAGTTGAAGGTGTGGGCTTCCGTGAAATCCCTTATCAGCAGTTCATAGATCACAAGGTTGGCAGGGGCGGGAGGGTTGAATGCATCCGATCCCCATGGGTAGGGTTCCTGGGCGGTCTGAAGTACCGACGGGATCCCGGTGGTCAGTCCGGTCGGGTAGGGGATCAGGTCGGGGTAGGTGGCAGGGGTGATGTAACTGTCAAAAGGATCGCTGACCTTGTCAGCATAGGGATCGCCAACTCGCAGAACCCCGTCAACCAGGTACTGGAAACGGTATTCCTGGAGCGGGATAAGGTCATTCACCTCGATCCAGTAACGGGAGCTGTCAGGGGTGCGAAACATGTAGAACGGGGCATCCGCTTCCCACCCGGTAAAATCGCCGATTACAAAACCGTAGGATTTCTCAGGGGCGTAAAGGGATAAGACCACGGTGGTGGAATCAATGTAATTGATCCCGTCGGAGACTCCTTCGGGGAGTTCCGCCACCGTGGGTGACGGAATGACACGGTAGGAAAAGGAGTCGGCAACAGAGCCGGTGTCATTCTTCGCCACCACACGGATCCAGTGCTCGGTCCAGAAGGCGCTGTAATCTGCAGGTACGGTATCGGTAAGGGCGGTTCCTGCCATGGTTTTGATCCGAAGGCCATCCGAGTACAGGATCAGGGAATCGGCATGGGGGCTTTTGGCAAAGACGGGGATGGAGTCTGCCGGTTCAGCCAGAAGTTTTTTTTCTTCCGGAAGAATGATGTTCACACTGAGCACAGCCGGATAGACATCTGCAAAAATGTCGCTGCCATCCTCATTCCTGCCTGTCTTTGACCCGTCGCTGTTGCGGAACACAAAGGCCATCTTCAGGATCTCCACCGTATCGGGCACACCGTAGTATTCCCTTATGGAGGGGATCACCCTGAGCTTCCAGAGGTTATCCCCCAAAGAGACCAACTGGGCCTTGGCAACGTTTACATTCCAGTCGGCCACCACGTATTTCCAGTCTGCCGGACCGGTGCTGTAATTGGTGATCACACCGGTGTGTGCATAGAGTGGCCCGGAAACATTGGCGAGCCCTCCATCTCCCTGGGTGGCATCAAAGATCACTTCACAGGAATCCAGATCGGTGGGAAATTCAGGAAGGGTCACCACCACCTGGGCAGCCGACCATGTCGACAGGAGTATCAGGATCAGGAAAGGGAGAGTGAGTTTGGTTATCTTCTTCATAAAGTCACGGATGGGTTTCTTCAAAAGTAAAAAAAAATGCGTAGTCATTGACATTTGAAGGTTTTATTGTTACATTCGTGACCGGTTATCTTGCGCGTCATGTCGAGGTTGGTCTTTCCGGTGTTTACTCTCTTCATCCTTCTTTTATTTTCCTGTAAGAAAACAACCTCCCAGGAGCCTGTGGCTCCCCCCCCGGATCCCCCCTCCTGGATGGTTTTTTCCAAAGGGGTGGATCTTTCTTATGTCAATGAAATAGAGGATTTTGGTGGTGTATATTCCGATTCGGGAGAGGTGCGGGATCCTTTCCGCATTTTCCATGACCATGGAGCCAACACCATCCGGGTCAGGTTGTGGCACGATCCGCAATGGGTTGCGGCGCTGACAGGGGGGGAAATGTACAGTGACCTCACGGATGCCGCCCACACGATAGCCCGGGCCAAGGCCTTGGATATGGCTGTTTGTCTGGATATCCATTATTCCGACACGTGGGCCGATCCCGACCATCAGGCAACACCCGAAGCCTGGCAGGGGCTGGATCTGGAGACAATGTGTGATTCGGTTTACACCTACACCCTGTCGGTGCTGAAAACCCTGGCCATGCAGGAACTGACTCCCGAAATGGTCCAGATCGGCAATGAGACCAACAATGGCATGCTTTTCCCGGTAGGAGAGGTGACGGATGCTCACTGGGGCCCTTTCGGCGCTTTGCTGAATGCTGGGATCCGGGCGGTCAGGGATTTCTCGCAGACCTCGGAGATCAAACCGGAGATCATCCTCCACGTGGCGCAGTTTCAGAATGCCCGGTGGTGGCTGGATAACGTGGTCCATTCCGCCGGCGTCAAGGATTTTGACATCATCGGCATCTCCCATTATGTCAAATGGTCAACCATCACCCAGTTCGCGCAGATCACCTCCCTGATACAGGAGTTCAGGTCAACCTACGGCAAACAGGTCATGGTGGTGGAGACAGCCTATCCCTGGACCGGGGAGGATGCCGACGCCTATCCCAATATTTTCAGCCTTGCCGACACCCTCCGGGGCTATCCCATGACCCCTGCAGGGCAACAGAGCTTTCTCACTGCCCTGACCCGGGCCATCGCCGACGGCGGAGGAACAGGATGCATGTACTGGGAACCGGCCTGGATCACTTCAGAAATGCAGGATAAATGGGGGAGAGGTTCAGCCTGGGATAACTGTACACTGTTCAATTTTGAGGGTAATGCATTGGAGTCAATCGGATATTTAACGGGGCCTTAATCTTTTTAACAAAATTTTAACTATTAATTGTCTATATTTTTATCTTTGTACGGCTTAAAATTATCGTGTTTATAAACATATTTAGATATTAATATAATTAAATTTTGCGCAATTTAATTGAAGTCAAAATAACCAATGTTTAACTTTTAACTAAAAACCTATGAAGAAAAGTGTATTATGGTTACGCAATCTGTTCCTTCTCTTCTCTTTCCTCTCCATATCCTTTGCCTATGGACAGGAGATGACGGTCAAAGGGATTGTTACAGATGCATCAGATGGAAGTTCTCTTCCGGGTGTGACGGTTGTGATCAAAGGGACGACCGTCGGAGTTGCCACGGACATCAATGGGAATTTTTCTCTGAACGTAAAACCCGGCGATGTTCTGGTTTTCTCCTATGTGGGATATGATCCCCAGGAGATCACAATCACCGACCAGAAAGATCTCTATGTTGGTATGCAGACAGCCGTCAAATTCCTGAACGAGCTGGTCGTCATTGGTTACGGTACGGTTAAAAAGCAGGATGCCACCGGTTCCGTTGCCGTTATCGACGATAAAAACTTCAACAAAGGGAATATCATTTCAGCTCCGGATCAGATCATCGGAAAGATTCCCGGCGTCCAGGTGACCACCATCGGTGGTACCCCCGGTGGTAATGCCAGTATCACGATCCGTGGAGGATCCTCTTTGCACGCTTCAAACGATCCTCTCATTGTGATTGACGGGGTGCCGATTGACAATACCGCCACATCCGGAGCAAGGGGTACACTCAGTATGCTGAACCCCGACGAAATCGAATCCTTCACTGTGCTGAAGGATGCCTCGGCTACCGCCATTTACGGTTCCCGTGCCTCCAACGGGGTCATCATCATCACCACCAAGAAGGGGGAAGCCGGAGAAAAGAAATTCGGCTTGGAATATTCAGGAAAGATCGGGATCTCTACGGTGCCTAAAATGTATTCAGTGCTCAACGGCGATGAATTCCGTTCCCTGGTACATGAACGGTATCCGGATCCGGGAGATTCCAATGTGACCAACCTTCTGGGGACAAACAGCACCGACTGGCAGAAGGAGATTTACCGTTCAGCCATCATGACCGACCACAACCTTGCCTTCACCGGGGCGATCAGCACGATGCCCTACCGTGTTTCGGTCGGTTATCTGTACCAAGACGGTACCCTGAAAACAGACAATTTCAAACGGTTCTCCGCTGCGATTAACCTGAGCCCCGCCTTCTTTGACAACCACCTGAAAGTGACTGTCAATGCCAAGTATTTCAATGAGAAGAACTACTTTGCCGACCAGGGAGCCATTGGCGCCGCCATCGCTTTCGACCCGACCAAACCCGTGACAGCCGACAACAATTTCGGCGGATACTGGGCCTGGCTGCAACCCGGCGACACCCTGCCGGTGGATCAGGCTACCTCCAACCCGGTGGCCCTGCTTGAACTCAGGGAAGACCAATCAACCGCAAACCGTTTCCTGGGAAATGCACAGATCGATTACAAACTGCATTTTCTTCCCGATTTAAGGGCGGTTCTGAACCTCGGTCTGGATTATATCTCCGCCAGCGGTCACAGAATTGTACCGGAATATGCCTCTTGGGCTTACTTCAGGGGAGGATGGGATACCAAGTACGATCAGACCAAAAAGAATAAGCTGCTTGATGTTTATCTCAACTATACCAAGGATGTCAAGTCCATCCGGAGCAAGTTTGATGTCATGGCCGGTTACTCCTACCAGAGTTTCTTCGTGGAGGCCAACACCTACGACAACAACATTGCTCATGATAGCGCCTATTATAACTGGACGCCAATTAAAAAGGAGTATGTCCTCCTCTCTTTCTACGGACGTTTGAACTACACCCTGGCCGATCGTTACCTGTTGACCTTCACCCTGCGTGACGACGGTTCCTCCAAGTTTGCCAAGGATACCCGCTGGGGTCTCTTCCCCTCGTTAGCCCTTGCATGGAAGATCAACGATGAGAAATTCCTCAGGGATTCAAAAGTGGTCTCCCTGTTGAAACTTCGGTTAGGCATTGGCCAGACCGGACAGCAGGATATTGGGGAGAACTGGTATCCTTCATTGCCGCTCTATGTTGAAAGCAATGCATTTGCCATGTATCAGTTTGGGAACTATTACTACACGACCTTGCGCCCGAACGGATATGACGCCGGGATCAAGTGGGAGGTCACAACAACCTGGAACGCCGGTCTCGACTTTGGTTTCCTGAACGACAGGATCACCGGTAGCATCGATTACTACCTCCGTTACACCTCCGACCTGCTGAACTACGTTCCCGTTCCGGCCGGAACCAACCTGGCCAACTACATCTGGACCAACGTGGGTGATATGGTCAATAATGGGGTGGAATTTGCCATCAACGCCAAGCCGGTGGCCACCAAAGACTGGTTATGGGATATCAGCTTCAATACGGCTTATAACCACAACGAGATTACCAAGCTGACCCTCTATGATGATCCGAATTATCTCGGATACTATATTGGGGGAATCAGCGGAGGCGTTGGAAACACCGTTCAGATCCTCAGTGTAGGATACGCTCCGTTCGATTTCTTCGTATACGAGCAGGTATATGATGCCGAAGGAAATCCCATCGAAGGACTCTATGTAGACCGCAACAACGACGGAAAAATCACCGATGCCGACAGGTACCATTACCACAATCCGAATCCCGATTTTACCTTCGGTATCGCTACCTCTCTCCGGTATAAGAAATGGACGTTGTCAACTGCCGGCCACGCGATGATCGGCAATTATGTTTACAATAACGTTCAGGCCAACCGGGGCGTTTACAGTAACCTCTACCGTCCCGAAGGTCCCTACCTCGGCAATGTTACCTCCGATGTCTATGATATCAATTTCGTGAATCAGCAATACCTTTCGGATTATTACGTTCAGGATGCCTCTTTCTTCAAGCTGGATTACCTGACTTTGGCTTATGACTTTGGAAACCTGGTGAAAAACACAGCCCATCTGAGACTCTCCTTTACGGTGAATAACCTCTTTACCATCACCGGTTACAAGGGGATCGACCCGGAAGTTAACCTGGGTACCACCAGGGGAATTGACAACAATATGTATCCCCGTTCCAGGGCATTTGTGTTGGGTGTAAATCTTACGTTTTAACTCATAAAACCGAAAAGCAATGAAACGAAATTATAAAATAGCAATTCTCTTTGTGGCCTTGGCAATGGTCGTTGGCTCCTGTGTCAAGGACTTGGATACAAAGCCATTGAACCCACTTGAATTAACGTCGGAGGATGTCTATGCCGATCCTGCCAACTACATCAATGTGCTGGCAAAACTGTATGCCGGATTAGCGCTTTCAGGACAGCAGGGACCGGCCGGACAGCCTGATATCTCAGGGATTGACGAAGGATTCGGTCAGTACCTCCGTGGCTACTGGTACCACCAGGAACTGACCACCGACGAAGCGGTGATTGGCTGGAACGACCAAACCATCAAGGATTTTCACGACCAGGACTGGGGATCCAGCGATGTCTTCATCGCCGCCATGTATTACCGGCTCTTCTACCAGGTTTCACTGTGCAACGAGTTCATCCGTGAAACAACTCCGGAAAAACTTGCTGAACGCGGAATTACCGGAGCCTGGGTGGATCAGATCGCCACCTATCATGCCGAAGCCCGTTTTCTCAGGGCACTGAGCTACTACCATGCCATGGATCTTTTTGGCAATGTCCCGTTTGTAACCGAGGATGATCCGGTGGGAAAATTCTTCCCGGAACAGATCCAGCGGGCGAACCTTTTTGATTATATCGATGCCGAGTTGAATGCCATTGAACCCCTGCTGAGGGATCCCCGTCAGAATGAATATGGCCGGGCCGACAAAGCAGCCGTCTGGTCATTGCTCGCAAAAATGTACCTGAATGCCGAAGTGTACAAAGGCGTCAATCGTTACAGCGACTGTGTCACCAACTGCGAAAAGGTCATCAATGCCGGGTATTCACTCGAAACGGACTATCAGAACCTATTCCTTGCCGATAACCACAATTCGCCCGAAGCGATCTTTACCATCAACTTCGACGGGTTGCATACCCAGACATGGGGAGGAACCACCTTTATCATCCACGCAGCCGTAGGCGGCACCATGAACCCTGCCGACTTCGGAATCGGTGGTGGCTGGGGAGGTACCCGGACAACCAGCGCTCTGGTTGCTAAATTCCCCGAAGACAGCTATATGTTCTATCATTCACCCCGAGCTCCCAAGAGCACCGTCGACTATACCCTGCTCTATGTCCCCGGTTCATACCAGGGATGGGATCCCGCCAACACAACCACCGTATTGGCTTCAGTTCTGGATGACGGCAACTTTGAAGGCTACCTCAACTTCCCGGATGCCAATACAGAGTTCAAATTCTGTGCAACCCCCGACTGGGATAACAACTACGGGGACGATACAGGAGACGGGACGCTGGAACCCGGAGGAGCCAATATCGTGGCTGCTGATGCCGGGTATTACTTCATCACGGTGGATCTCAATGCGCTGACATACACCACGCTGAAAACCGACTGGGGAGTGATTGGATCTGCCACGGCCGGTGGATGGGATACGGACCAGAACATGACATATGACACCGGGGACGGTCTCTGGAAAGCTACGCTGGATCTGACCGAAGGTGAGATCAAGTTCCGCGCCAATGATGACTGGGGCCTTAATTATGGTGGCAGCGACGGGATCCTCGTACGTGATGGCGCCAACATCGCCATCCCGGCTGCCGGAACCTACCTGGTCACCATGAAACTGGGCATCCCCGATTATACCTACACGATTGAGGAGCTGGCTCCTCCGAGCGTGGACCACAGGGCGATGTTCTGGACTGATGGCCAGTCACTTGAAATTAACGATATCGGTAATTTCAATGACGGGTATGCCATCACCAAATGGAAAAACGTCACCAGCACCGGGGTAGCCGGTTCGGATGCCACATACTGTGACACCGACTTCCTCCTCTTCCGTCTGGCTGATGTTTACCTCATGTACGCCGAAGCTGTCCTTCGTGGAGGAGGCGGTTCCCAGGCCCTGGCGCTGCAGTATGTCAACGACATCCGCACCCGTGCCTATGGCGATATCTCCGGAAATATCGGCGCCGGCGACCTTACCCTCGATTTCATCCTGGATGAAAGGGGACGTGAACTTTATTGGGAGGCAACCCGCAGGACCGACCTGATCAGGTACGGGAAATTCACGGGTGGCACCTATCTGTGGCCCTGGAAGGGAGGCATTAAGAACGGGACTTCAACCGCTGCCTTCTACAACCTCTTCCCACTCCCGGCTGCCGATGTTTCTGCCAACCCCAATCTGATTCAAAACACCGGGTATTAATCTGAAAAATAAATGATTATGAAAAATATAGGCTTATTTTTAACCATTGTGGGATTGCTTGCCCTGGCAGGATGTGCCAAGGTGGACAAGACCGAGCTGAATGTCAATCCGGTAGGAGCCGTCCTGAATATGCAGGATGGCGCCGTCGTCGTGCTGGATTCAGCCAATAAAGACGTCCCCATGATCTTCGATTGGGAAGATGCCGATTATGGCCCCCAACTTGTGATCACCTATACACTGCAAATGGATCAACAGGGCAATGAGTTCGCCGATCCTGCAACGGTAGGGACAGTTACACATGTGTCGAACCTGGAACTTGTCACAAGCGATTTCAACCAGATGCTGCTGGGATATCTGGCCAACCCGGATATTGCTCAACCCCTGGCTGTTGAATTCCGTGTGAAGGCTTCGGTCAACACCAATGTTGATGATATCTATTCAGCGGTTGTCAAACAGACGATTACTCCCTATCCGGTGGTGATCGTTTATCCTATGCTCAATGTTCCCGGCAGTTATCAGGGATGGGATCCGGCAGATCCGATCAATGCCATCGGGGCAGCCGATCTGGCAAAACCAAATAAATTTGAAGGGTACATCTGGTTCACTGATGACAATACCGAGTACAAGTTTGCCAAAGGAAGCTGGGATGAGAACTGGGGAGATGACGGTGGAGACGGAACGCTCGAACCCGGCGGTGCCAACATCATCGCTCTTGTGGCAGGTTATTACAAACTGAACGCCGACCTGGATGCCCTTACCCATGCGGCGGTCCGCACCGATTGGGGCCTCATCGGCGATGCCACACCGGGAGGCTGGGATGTTTCCACCCCGATGACCTACAGTGTAGATGACCGCACATGGTCGGTCACTGTTGACCTAGCTGCAGGCGAGATCAAATTCAGGGCCAACGATGCCTGGGATATCAACTATGGTGACAACAATGCGAACGGAACACTACAGCAGGATGGAGCCAACATCCCCATCGCTGCCGCAGGGAACTATACCATCACCATGGACCTTAGCCATCCTATCTACACCTATACCGTGAAGGCCAACTAAGCTTCAGGTAACCTTAAACTCAAACGAGGGCGACTCTTACGGGTCACCCTCGTTTTTTTATTCACCATGAAATGGGAAGCAGTCAGATCATCTTTCCAGCAGGAAAACCAGAGGGATGTCCAGCCGTTCTGCCCATGCTCTTTCTGAATGATCTTTACCGGGAAACTTCAGGGTCATCCATTGGTCCCGGGTGTACCCTTTTGCCTTCATAACCGCGTCGATCCTCTCCTGATAAGGCTCATAAAACTGGTCGAGGGTTTCCGTGCCATAATCAAAATAGATTCGATGAGTCGCGGGATCAGGAAGATGGGCATCAGCATAACGGATAAACGCATCGGGGATGGGGTTGTCTTCAGTGGAAAAAGTGCCGATCCAGTGAGTCGACAGACAGGCTGCCCCGCCGAACACTTCAGGATATTCGCAGAGGGCATAAAAACTGATCAGCCCTCCCATACTGGAACCGGCGATATAGGTGTTCTCCCGTCCCGGCTTCGTGTGAAAGGTGCTGTCGATAAACGGCTTCAGTTCATACACCAGGAACTTCAGGTAATCGTCCGAATGAATCGTAGCCTCAGCCAAAGAAGAATCGATGCTTCTCATGGAACGGTAAACAGTGTCTTGCTGCGCCGCAGTCAGTGAGTTGAAAGGTTTCTGCGGGAAATAGTCGAAATGCCTGTAAATGTCATTATTCCAGATTCCCACTACTATGAAGTTCTGGATATTGCATGTGGCCATCAGCTCCGGTGCCACTTCATCCACACACCACTCCTGATGGTTCCAGGTGCCGGTTGAATCAAAGAGCATCTGGCCGTCGTGCAAGTAGACGACTGCGTAAGCGCTGTCAGCGGAGTAGGAGTCAGGAACCCAGACGTCAACCGTGCGAGCCGGAACGAACCGGGAAGGAAATTGGTCATAGCGTATCACCTTCCCGGAGGCCACGGTGACCTGCTGTCCGAGGGCAATCAGTGAAACCAGCAGGAGGGAAACAGTTGCAAGTACTCCCTTCATGTTATTTTTCTCTTTTCAGAATGGAGGCGGAAAGCGGTTCAAGCAAAACCTCTTCCCCTGAGATCCTCTCGCCAGTCAGAAGGTTTGTGTAGGTTGATCGTTCCGGAAGGGTGAACCGCTCACCCTCCGCTCCGCGATTGAAGAGGACCAACACCTCATTCCTGTCGTCAAACCTCTTGTATGCCAGTTTGTTGTCTTCCGCAACCACGAACATGATCTCCCCGGAAGAGAGTACAGGGTTCCCTTTCCGGATGGAGATCAGATTTTTATAAAAGTTGAATTGCTCCCGGTTGAATGAGACGGAGTCGTAAATCTTTTTTCCCTTCCGGATATTGGTGCGGGTTTCGGGATCGAACTGCATTCCCTCCCACCACAATGGTTTCCGGCAATCGGGATCATCGTCCCCCCACATTCCCATCTCTTCGCCATTCCAGATCTGGGGAGATCCGGGAATAGTGAAGAGGTGAACCAGGTACATCCTCAGACGGCGGTATGTCTCTTCATCCGGCTTTCCGGTTTTGTACGTGGTGTCTTCCCGCGGATTGGCATGGAACTTATATTTGTTGGGGTTGCTGAAGCTGGTCAGCAGCCGGGGGGCATCATGCGTTGATGAGACGTTCATCATGGCCTGCACGGTCCCGGGCCTTAACCGGTTCCATTGAAACTCCAGGCTGTCCTTCAACTCTCCGGCATCCAGCGGGAAGTCGGTTATGGCAAAGAAGTACCTTGCAGGACGGTAGATCTGGTAAAACATCACCGCATCAAACACATCTCCTTTGACGTATGGCACCGGGTCCATCAGCAATTCCGGATAATCGGCCCACCAGATCTCGCCAACCAGGTAGGCATCAGGCTGAATGTGGCGTACAAATTTCCGGTAGTCGCGCCAGAATTTCATCCCGATCTGGTCGGCCACATCCAGCCGGAAGCCGTCCACCCCCCGGCTGATATCCCCGTCGGGAGCAAGCCACCGGCGGGTGACGTCGAAAATATGCTGCTTGGCCCCCTGATTGATATCCCCTTCATACGGATAGCCGTTCACCCGCGGGGTGGTGGTGTCCACCTTTCTCAGTTCGGGCAGACTGGGAATGTCCAGCCATCCTTTATAGGTAAATTCCACTTCCGGTGTTGTGGTATCGTCGAACGACACGATATCATACCAATCCACAAACCTGGATTTTTCCTGATGTTTGATGATATCCCGGAAAGCCCAGAACATCACGCCGGTGTGGTTCCATGAGAAATCGAGGATCACCTTCATGCCCCGTTTGTGCGCCTCCTCAAGGAGTCTCAGAAACTGCCTGTCTGCTGCCGTCCATTTCCAGGTGGTGGGATCGGAGGGATCCTCAGAGGAGATGATCTCAAGGTCGCCCCGGGGATCGGGACCAAAGTTGATGTCCACGTGGTGATAGTTGCGTGCATCATATTTGTGCAATGATGGCGCATCGTTCAGCGGGTTGAGATAGATCGCCGTGATCCCTAGCTCCTGCAAGTAATCCAGTTTGTCGAGAACCCCCTGAAGATCTCCTCCATAGCGTCGGAACTGAAGGTTCTCATAGAATGGCTCCCCACCTTTTATTGCCCAGGGCTCCATCTCATACCAGTTCTGGGTCCAGGGGGTTACACACCATCCTTCCGGTGCGATCTGTCCCATCGGCGGGATATTGATCGTTGCCGGAGTTGGATCATTGGTCGTATCCCCGTTTGCAAACCGCTCCACAAAGATCTGATACCAGATGGCATTTCTGGCCCAATCGGGGGGGGCATCAAACGGAGTCACTTTTTTTTCTGGGGAACAGGCAGCCATGGTCATCAGCAGGATAAAGCTAAAGATCCGAATTTCCTTCATATGTCTGTCATGGTTTGATGTAAACATGATACTCCCAAGGAGCCATGGTTAGGAGCGTTGATTGGTCAAACTGTCCGGGTGCCCCGGTAAAAATTTCTTTCCAGTTCCCGCTGATTGTTGAAGTCTGGAGATCAAATTGCCTGGCTTCCGGGGAGAGGTTCAGCATCACCAGGACCTGGTCGTCGGTGTTGGTCCGGGTGAAAACCAGGATGGAGGAATCGCAGGAGGTGTGGATGCGCTGATAGGCGCCGCCAGCCTCTCCTGCATTCAGCACAGGGTGGTTCTGTTTGAGTTGGGCCAGTGTGGTGAAAAATCCTTCCAGGGAATATCCGTCCCAGTCAATCGAATCCTTCTCAAAGAAAGAGAGCCTGTGGGCCAGAGCGGCCTCCTGCCCTGTATAGATCAACGGGATCCCCGGAATGGTGAAGGTGAGCACCGAAAATGCCTGGGCACCGTCGCCGAGCCGTTCGAACTCGGTGCCATTCCAGCTGTTCTCGTCATGGTTGGTGGTAAAGCGCATCCGGAAGGCGTGGGGTGGATAGGTGGTGTCCTCTTGCTGCAGCAAGGTGTCGATCTGCGATATAGGTTGTTCATTGATAGCGATCTGGTTCATCAGGTGATAAAAATCCCAGGAGTAGGTGGCGTCGAACGCCGTGTCATGCATCTCAGGCGTTTCCCATTCGGCAAGCATGAAGATATCCTTGATCTTCTTCAGTTCAGGAACAGCCTGGTTCCAGTACGCCACCGGAAGCATCCCGGCCACGTCGCACCGGTAGCCGTCAATTCTGAATTCCCTGACCCAGTATTGAAGCGCGTTGTTCATGTACAACCAAAGATCTTTATTGGTGTAATCCAATCCAGCCACATCGGTCCAGTCTGGAACCGGCGAAATGATGGCTCCGGCCGAATCATGCATGTACCACTCCGGATGTTCCGTGATGAGGGGGTTGTCCCAGGCCGTGTGGTTGGCCACCCAGTCGATGATGACGTACATGCCCTGTTCATGGACCTGGTTGACCAGATGCCTGAGATCCTCTTTAGTGCCATAGCCGGGATTGATCCCAAGATAATCTTTCACCGCATAGTAACTGCCCAGGCTTCCTTTCCGGTTTTTATCCCCGATAGGATGGATAGGCATGAGCCATAGGATCTTGACCCCCATGGCCTGTAACCTGGGAAGATGCTCCTCCAGGGCTTTGAATGTTCCCTCGGGCGTGAACTGGCGGACATTGACCTCATAGATGGTGGCATCAAAACTCCAGGCGGGATGGATGGTGGGAACCACGTTCGGTTGATGGCATGAGAACAATGCCATCAACAGTAAAAGCAATCCTGGATAGATGATCTTGAATTTGTTTTTCATGACAAGATGATTTACAGTTAATTGTTTGAATAAATCTCAAAAGATACGGGAGGAAGACTGAGGATATACTCTCCGGGTTCCATCTGAAGGGTCTCCCCCGATCTGGAGCGGAAAGGCTGATCCTGCCATGGGTAGGGTATGGTCACCTTGAGCCGAACCGACTCGGCCGATTTGTTGAAAGCGACAACCACCGCGTCATTCATGTAAGATCGAAGGTAGACATACTGGTCACGGGTCACCAGGATGGGTTTGAAATCTCCGTAAAGCAGGGCCATGTGGTGGCTTCTTATCCGTGTCAGCATTTTGGTCAGCCCCAGGGTGGTGCCCTCCTCCGGGAGCAATCCATCAAATTTCATCATCCGGCGGTTATCGGGATCATTGGCTCCAGGCAGACCGAACTCATCTCCGTAATAGATCACGGGAATCCCGGGGATGGTCATGTTGAAGGCCATCATCGAGGCTAACCGCCGGTATGCCACGGGATTGGTCACGGTGATCTCCTTAGCCCAACCTGCCTCACGGTCATCTTCTCCGGGATCCAGTGATCCGTCGGCATAGGAGATGAACCGTGCCATATCCTGGTTGCCGGTGATGTTGCCCATCAGGTGATGCGACCCGAAGAAGGCTAGGGATTGGAGCAGGGCTGAATTCAGGTCGAGGAAAGTACTGCTGTCGAAGGCAAAAGCATTTCGCACATCCCAGTAAAGGTTGAAATCAAACTGGGCATCCAGCATCCCCGGATTGATATAGCTTTTGATGAGCTTTCGGCTGCCAAAGGTCTCACCGATCTGGTAAAAGTTCCGGCTATCATGACCCAGGATCGAATCAATCTTATGGGTCAACGTGCGCCAAAAGATCTCCGGTACATGCTTCGCCGCATCGTGACGGAAGCCATCCAGCCGGTATTCGGAGATCCACCAGGCAGCTGAATCGGAGACAAATTCGTATACTTCAGGTTTTGCAAGATTGAGCGTCGGAAGGAAGATGTCGAACCAGGTCGTGAGCCTTTGTTCATCCCAGATGCGGATGTTTTTCCGGCCGTCCGGCAGATCAACCTGCGTGATCCAGTCGGGGTGCTTGTCCAGAAGGGGATAATTTTGATGTACATGGTGGGCCACAAAATCAAGTATGACGTTGATATCTTTTCTATGGGATTCCGTGACCAGTTCTTTCAGCACAGCCGGTGAACCGAACCGGGGATCGATGGAGGTGAATGAGAGTGGCCAGTACCCGTGATAGCCCGAAAATTTCCGGTGGGGAGGCGGGTATTCATGGTACGCGCTGTCGGGATTTCGGATGATCGGCGAGATCCAGAGGGTGTTTACCCCCAGGTCGGTGAAATAATTTTCTTTCAGTTTGGACAGGATCCCATCGAGATCCCCACCCATAAAGTTGACCCTGGGATCCACCTCGGGATCCTCCACCGGCTGGTCATTATCTTGATTCCCATTGGCAAACCGGTCCACCATCATGAAATAGAGGATCATGGTTTCGCGGTCGGTGCGTGTCAGCTCTCCTGTGTTGGTGATCACCCTTCCGCGCTCAAGTGGGATCAGCACGTCATTGGAAGCCGCCCCGTCAAGGGAAGCCCACACACGGAGAAAGCTCCGCTTCATCTGTAGCGCATTCTCAGGAATGGAGACCACCATCCCGCGCTGATCGAAGGAGATCATGGATTCAGGCACCCGGTAGTTCTGCCATAACACGATGTGGTCTGTCTCCGGAGTGATCCCGCCAATGACCACACGGCCGTGTTCCGACTCGTCGGCGAAGATCCCCCTGATGAAAAGACTGTCCAGGTTTCCTGCATGCAAAACGCTGTTGTATCCACCGATCCCGTTGCTTGCCGAATCAGGATTGGCCGGATCCAGCATCCATTTTCCGTCGACTGCCAGCTGGTATTGGTAGTTGCCCGGGAAGAGCTTCAGTTCGGTTTCCCAGATGCCGTTATTCAGATGCAAGGGGGTTTTTGAAGGGGTCCAGTCATTGATCTGGCTGGCCATTTCCACCTGCCTGCAGGGCCTGTTCCCGGGGTCGTAGGTGATCCTGACCGTGGCTTCGGGCGACCGTGTCAGCACCAGGTCGTAGGCCCATCCGTTTACCCAGAGCCTGAGGGTTGAAATGGCCGGGATCTCCGTGCCGTTTGGTTGCAGGATGAGGATCGGCGATTCGGGGGAAAAATGGGTGGTCAATGCCTGGCTCACTTGAATGGAGTCAACGGGGTTCATACCCACATAATCTGAGAGCAGGATCACGGTGGAATCATCCTGAAGGATGACCGGTTGTGCCAGCTTCGTCATTGCCGGCCGACCGGGAATGGGGATCCTGGCAGAACGGGTGCAGGCGGATCCCAGGATCAGCACGGCTGCTGCAAAAAGGAACAGGGAATGCTTCGTCATGTTTATGGTGTTTATTCTGGATGACCGGGATCCGTCAGCGCCCGGATGGCACAGGGAAGAACTGCATGAGGGGAACCCGCAGGTGCCCTTCCCAGTTTCCCCAGCTATGTCCTTCGGGGTACCAGTACATCCGGTAATCAGCCCCGTGGCCATCCAACATTTCAACAAACTTACTAACAAGGGGTTTTAACCCCGGGATATCATAGATCCCCATATCCAGGTACAGTTCCGGAACAGGGGATGATGCTTGTCCATAAAGGCGAAACAGCTCCTTTTCATAATTGCTCGACATCGCAGCGATCTTTCCGAACTGGTCGCTGGCCGTGATCCCAATATAAAGGCTGATATTTCCTCCGTTGGAGATCCCCAGCATGGCACGGTCGGCGCTGTCGTGACTTGTATGGTAATGATGATCAACCCATGGCATCAGCTCCTGGAGGATAAACTCGCTGTATTCCTTTTTTCCGGTACCTGTATATTCCTCCTCCCGGTGGACGGGTTGTACAAACACCGCGATAAGCGGACTGATTTTTCCGTTGGCGATGAGGTTGTCCAGGATGTTTTTTCCATGGATCAGTTCCAGAAACTCCAGCCCGTCATTGAAGAGGATTACCGGATAAGGATTATTGGCAGGATCGTAACCGGAAGGCAGGTAGATGGCCAGCCGTCGGTTGTTGTCAAGGATCCGGCTGTTGAAGGTGGTGTCCTGTAAAGATCCGTGAGCGATGCCGG